>JAEEGL012894995.1_pt1 | contig 26560 bp, 20 predicted proteins | sample 9134231 | NCBI WGS metagenome assembly JAEEGL01 (sample SAMN16246548, study PRJNA631951) | gut metagenome | biome: gut microbiome; feature: rumen; material: fiber-attached | host: Bos | place: Iran: Karaj | collected 2018-10 | reverse complement strand
TTTCTTCACAAATTTTGCTATTGTTACAATAATAAACGGCAAAACTCTTAAATAATACAAAAGACTGCAAAGAGATGCAAAAATTATTATAAATGTTAAACTTTGGAATATTAAAATAAATCCCTGTTCAGAGTTTGCTGCCCCCAGAGAACCAAAAACAAAAACAACACCTTCTCTTGCTGCTTCTATAATTTTTGAAAAGAATTTACTAAATGCCAATAAAACATCTCTGCTTCTCGGCAATAGAAAAATGACTGTTCCAATAACCAATTCAAGAGAAAAAGCCGTTAGAATTGTCCTAAAATTAACTGATTTTTTACGACTGCTGCATAGCCAGGCAATAAAAAGAAAAACAAATATCCCTATTAAGCCTATAAATTTTTGTGACATAAACTCTCCTAATTTTTATAAATTCATTTGTTTAATTATATTCTATCCAAAATTTAATGAAATAACCAGAAATCTTGTTCATCAATCTTTAAATTTAAACATAAAAAATCGGGATGATACATATAAAGACCTCGATGTAAATATTGAAAAATCATTCTAAAACTGAAAGAATATATAGTGCTGCTTTTTGTGCCGAACTCTTTTTGTTTTGTTTATATTCACTTGTAGAATCATTTTCGGAATCCGATATTGTTCTAAGTACAATTACGGGAATATTATTTTTTTGTGTTGTTTGCGCAATAGCTGCACTTTCCATATCTATGGCATCGGCATTAAATTCGTTTCGAATTTGGTTTTTCTGTTCTTCTTTATTTGCAAAAACATCCCCTGTAGCAATAGTACCAATCATTACATTATAGTCTCTATTTGAATTAAATTTATTTTTAAATTTTTCTATAAGAGTTTTATCGGAGTGAAAAAGTGTGGGTTTATTCGGCTCGATTCCGTTATCGATATATCCTTTAGGGCTGCCAAAGGCTGTAACATCAAAATCGTGCTGCACCATATCTTTTGCAATTATAATATCACCTGCTTTTAAATTGTCGGATAAACTTCCTGCAATGCCTGTATTTATAATACATACAGGAGAATATTTATCAATAATGAATTGAGTAGTCACTGCCGATGCAACTTTACCGACTCCGCTTTTGGTCAGAACTATATTGTATTTGCCCAGTTTCCCTGTTATTATTTTAAAATCGTTTTGTTGAACTGTTTTTGTATTATTCAGATTATTATGAATTTCATTGATTTCATCATCCATTGCACCAATAATGGCAACGGTTTCCTTTTTGTTTGTATAATTAAAAAACAAACAAATAATGCATATCGATATAATAAAGAATATGATATATTTTATAGTTCTTTTCATTGCTTTATTTTAACATTTTTATACAGTTTAGAAAATGTAGCAAATTCCGAACAACAGTGAAAATCCGATAAGCATCATAATCGGGGTATCCATTGAATGAGGTGCAAATGCTTCGGATAAAGTCATTATTGGCGGGAATAATATTATTGATGACCAAAATTCCTGCGGATTTGCAAATTGGTCTTTAAATAAAAGTAAAAATACAAGTGCTGCAATATATACGCAAGCACTTCCCGCATAAGACCTTACATATCTGTTTTTTAAGTTCCAAGACGGAACAACATATTTCTTTTTGCCTAAATATGTTCCGACAGGTTCAGCCAAACCGTCGCCGATAGCAACAGTAAATACTACAACAGATGCCAAAAGAGGTAAATGTAAATAAGTTTCAAAAATTTGCTTAAACACAGTAATAATTAAAAGCCCCGGTAACATATTACCTAGAACAATCCATTTTAATGTGTTCGGTCTGTCCTCTACTCTGTCTAACGAATTAAACTGCAGCATAAAGAATGTAGAAAATTCTCTTACCGGTTTTATTAATACCAAAAACATAAAAAGTACAAATAAAGATTCCCAAAGGTGGGGGAGTATTCCCAACGGTTCCGTCGGAGGACTTAATAATGGTACAAGATATGCGGCAAAGTGCTGAATTTTTCTTGTGTAATTTACTTTAAACCATTTATTTTTAGAGGTTGTAATATAGCCTTTCTCATCTGTATTGCAATAATGACGGCATAACATTCCGCCTCCGAGTGCTAATATCATCATTATAAACAGTTTAATTGCTGTCCTGAAGAAAAATGTTCTTGCATTAAATAAATTCGGGTCATATATAATCGTCCAGCTCAATAAGAATGCTAATAATATTAACCATAGTATTAAAAATTTTAAATCAAATGTTTTAGTCCATTTTTCATCATAGTTTCCTGACGCATCACCGGGCATCAGTACGTTATTTTGCATATAATGACCTCATAATCTATATTGTATAAGTTAATTATATGCAAAAAGACTATAAAAACAAAATGCCTAATTTTTATATAATTTCAAATGAATACATTAAGACCTAAACCAATATTCTGTTTAGGTCTTATGCTTGATATTAAATTAATATTTATATTTTGATTTTGTTTAATACGAATTCTATATCTTTATCGCCTCTGCCTGAGACATTAACAAGAATTCTTTTGTATTTATTCCCTTTTGCAAGTTTTAATGCGTATGCAATTGCGTGCGAGCTTTCAAGTGCAGGTATAATACCTTCCGTTCTTGATAATTCAAAAAATGCGTTTATAGCTTCATTGTCATCTATAACATCATATTTAACTCTGCCGATTTCATTTAAATAACAATGTTTTGGCCCTACTCCGGGGTAGTCAAGTCCGCTTGCAACCGAGTACGCATTTGCAGGATTTCCATTTTCGTCCTGCAGCATTTTGCATTTGAAACCGTGAATAATTCCGTCTTTTCCGTATGTCATACTTGCGGCATTTTCACCTTGCTTTTTTCCTCTTCCTAAAGGTTCAACACCGTATATATCAACTTGAGTATCATCTAAAAATCCGCTGAAAAGTCCTATGGAGTTTGAACCTCCTCCTACGCAGGCTATAATGCAATCGGGCAGAGTTCCTGTTTGCTCTGTAAATTGTTCTCTTGCTTCACGTCCTATAACTGATTGGAAATGTTCAATTATCATAGGGAATGGATGCGGCCCAACCGCAGAACCTATTGCATACATTGCAGTGTCATATTCCTTTGAGTATGCCTCAAATGCCTCATCTACAGCTTCTTTTAATGTTTTTGTTCCTTTTGTTACCGAAATAATATTTGCACCGAGAATTTTCATTCTGTCGACATTCGGTTTTTCTTTTACAATATCTATTTCGCCCATATAAATATCGCATTCAAGTCCCATAATGGCTGCGGCTGTTGCTATTGCCACACCGTGCTGACCTGCTCCTGTTTCGGCGATTAGCTTTGTTTTGCCCATTTTCTTTGCTAACAGTGCTTCACCGAGTGAATGATTTATTTTATGAGCTCCCGTGTGGTTTAAATCTTCTCTTTTTAAATATATTTCACAGCCGTATTTATCGGATAGATTCTTTGCAAAATAAACAGGTGACGGGCGTCCTGCGTAATTTTTTAATAAATAATCCAACTCTGAATTAAAATCAGCATCATCTTTATAATATAAAAATGCTTCATATATTTTCTTAAATTCTTTTTTTAATTCTTCCGGCAGGAATTGTCCGCCGTAATTACCGTAAAAACCTTCTTCTGTCGGTTGTATATTATATTTATTCATGTTCATTTTCTTTCTCCTTTGTCAAATATTCTGCAATTATTGATTTTTTGTTCTTTAAAATGTGAGAACCGCGTGTAACTTTGCAAAGACTTACTTTTAATTCTTTTGCAATGTCCCTTTGAGTTCTTCCGCTTTTAAGCATTTTCAATATTTGCCATCGCTTTGACAAAGTCTCTAATTCTGATTTTGTTAATAACTCAATGATAAAGTTTTTTGTTTCGTTAACTTTATCTTGCCGTGCTAAAAACTCTGCTATTTCTGTAATTTCGTTATTCATGTTTCTATTCATAGAAACAGTATAACTAAGATTTTTAAATTTGTCAAGGTCAATCTTAAAATTATGTATAATCCCCATTGAAAGCAGATGTATAAAATAGTATTATATTTATTGTCTTTGTTCATCAGGTAATAATTAATGGATATTAACAGAAAGAAAAAATATACAGCTGCTTTATCTATAACCTCTAATATTTTTCTAACCATATTGAAAATTATTGCAGGTATATTATCTGGCAGTTTAAGTATAATATCTGAAGCCGTTCATTCATTTAGTGATTTTTTTGCGTCGGTTTTGACGTTCTTTTCTGTTATGAAGTCATCAGAACCTGCTGATGAAGACCATCCCTACGGACATGGTAAATATGAAGACATGTCCGGCTTTATTGAAGGTGTTTTGATTATATTAGCTGCCGTATATATTATTTATGAGGCTTGCCAAAAGATTATAACAGGTAATGTTATGCATTCCGAAAATACATTGGGTATTGTCGTAATGTTTGTTGCTGTTATTATGAATATTATTGTTAGTGCTATGCTTTTTAAGGTGGCAAAAGAAGCAAATTCAATATCTTTATATGCTGATGCCGAACATTTACGAACTGATGTATATTCTTCTTTCGGTGTTTTTATCGGGTTAGTTTTAATAAAAATTACCGGAAATTCATTGCTTGATCCTATCATAGCTATATTAGTCGCTGTAGTTATATATATAGCAGGTTTTAGTATTTCTAAAAAGGCATTAAAACATTTGCTTGATTATTCACTGCCTGATGAAGATATTCAAAAAATAAAAATGATAGTTGCTGCATATCCCGATTCTGTTTATTTAAAAGAACATAGTATAAAGGCAAGGCAAACAGGACCTTCTATTGATATTGATTTCATACTGCAGTTTCCTGAACGTACTTCAATTTGTGAATGTCACAATATATGCGACGAAATAGAAAAACAAATCAGTGCAATATTTATAAACAGCTCAATTTCCATCCATTTAGAACCTATATGTTATAAAAAAGATTGTCAGAAAACCTGTACTAAAAATTGCAGTTTCTCAAAAAGTTTATAATTCCATTTCTTTATAGTAATTATAATTTTTCATAATCTTGTTAACAAAAGGTTTTGTTTTTGCAGGTATAGTATTATTATTTCTTTTTATTGCATAAGGACCTGCGTTATATGCGGCTATAGCAAGCTCCATTGAACCAAAAGTATTGTACATGCTTTTATAATAAGTTAATCCTGCTTTAATATTTTCATCCAAATCATAAGGATTATACCCAAGCGATTTTGCGGTTCTTGGTGACAGTTGAAATACTCCTATCTGCCCCCAAGGACTTCTTGCGTTCTGATTAAAGCCTGACTCTGTTTTTGCAATACTAAGTGCAATAGCAGGTTCAACCCCGATTTCTTTTGCCTGTGCAATTATATTTTGTTTGATTTCTTCCGTAGTAGCAGAAAAAGCTGATAATGTTGTAGCAATACATAGAATGATTAATAATAATCCTTTAGCAATATGTTTTCTTAGCAAAATAATTAATCCTCTTTACCCTGTTTGTTAATAATATCATATTTTATTGATTAACAAAAGCACCAAAGATAGTAATCCTAACTTGTCTTAATATTATCCGTAAAATTTTTGTTGTATAATTTGTAATATGGATAAATGGATTAAATTACCGGATATAGTCAGATTTATAATAATAGGAACAATAAATTTTGCAATTTCGTATTCTATTTATGTCTTATTTGTTCTTTTAATTGGTGAAAATTATTATCAGTGTTGTGTTGCGCTTCAGTGGGCTATTTCATCAATTATATCATACTTAAATCAGAAATTTTTTGTATTCTTTACAAAAGGAAATTATGTTAAAGAGTATTTAAAGTGCTGCTCAACTTGGTTAATCGGATATTTTATTAATGTTATTTTGCTCGAAATATTTGTTAAATTTGTATTTAAGGAAGTATTTATTTCACAATTTGTTTCTATTGCACTTGTGTCTATAGCTACATATTTCTTATTTAAATTTTTTGCATTTAAGCAGCATAAAAAAGACTAATTTTAAATTTGAAAAACTTTTGTTTTTTCACTAGAATTAGAAAAAATAGTGAAATCCGGTTATGATTAAATTATCAAAAGAAAAGTTTTTATATATTTTTCTGTTAATAAATTCATTTTTATGGATTTGTGTTGAACTGTTTAGAAAAATAATAAGTATAGATGCAATGGAAGCCGTTGTATGGGGTGAACTTGCAGATTTTGGTACAAATAAACATCCTCCGTTCTCAGGCTGGTTAATGGCAGCTTTTTATAATATATTCGGACAATATGATTTTTTAGCATATATATTAGGTCAATTATGTTTGATTATCGGATTAATTTTTATATATAAATTCTCAAAATTCTTTTTATCGGAAGAAAAATCAATTTGTGCTTCAATGATAATGACAGTTTGTTATTATTATACATATACCGTATTTATTGATAATTATAATTGTAATATTCTATTAATGGGGATTATTCCGGCTATTGGTTATTATTATTATAAAGCCATAAAGGACGGTAAAACTTTTGACTGGATTCTATTCGGATTTCTATCAGGAATTGCTTTTTTAACTAAATATCAAATAGTATTTTTCTTTCTTGCTTTATTCCTACACCTTTGTATTTGTGAAAAAAAACAGTTTTTAAAATGGAAAGGTGTATATATTGCAGCTCTAATAGGTTCTATGGTTATAGCACCTCATATAATATGGCTTTATAAATATGACTTCTTTTCATTCTCCTATATGGTAAGTCAAGCAACCGGACTTGCCGATGAAAGTTCTTCTATTATGCAAAGACTGATTTTCCCTTTAAAATTTGTTACAGACCAGATTCTTTCGTTAATTGTTTGTTTTATAGTATATGGTTTGTTGGCAATATATGCAAAAAATATTTCTATAGGCAATAAAGATGGAAATATAAGTGATAAAATATTACTTTTGTCTATATGCTTTGTTCCGGCAGTTGCACAAGGGCTTATGGGTGCTTTTACCGGTAATATGTTGCACGGTGTATGGGGATCAATAATGGTTTCTTTTTCAGGAATAGCAATGTTCTATTTCTTACCTATAGAATTTAAAAAAGATGAATTTAAATATTTTATTAAAACAATTATTGCCGCAATTATATTAATATTATTGACAGTAGTAATTGTTTCTCAAGTTCAGACCAAAAGACAGTTTTCGTATCCTTATAAAACAGTATTGGCTGATTTCCATAGAATTTGGGATGAAAAAACAAATAATGCCGAATTAAAATATGTCGGAGGAAATATAGGATTTACAGCTCAATTTAGGATATATGATGAAACTCGTCCTAATGTAATTTTAGAGTCCTTTGGTTATAAAAGTCCTTGGTATAATCATGAGGATATAATAAATTCCGGTATTTTAGTTATTGCTAAATCGCCGGAAAAATTGCTATACAGAACAAAAGACGCCGTACATTTGCTTCCTGAAGAATATGAAATTCCCGTTAATGAATATAAATTTACGGTTAAAAATTGTTTTGGAAAAGAAAAAGATTATACAATATATTATACTGTTATTCCTCCTAAAAATGATGCATAAGTTTATTTCTGCTCAATATATTCGGTTTCAAATTTAAATGCTTCAAAAGTAGAAGAAAAATGGTTTGGAGACATTCCTGCTTTAACTTTTAAAGATTGCATAAATTCATTTTTATCGGGAAGTTCCTCCCATACTGACGGCAGATATACGGCTTGCTTATCTTTATCACGAATAATTATACCGTCTTTATATGGAGTAATTTTATTCAATAAATCAATTTCATCCGAAAAGGTTATTTGTTTAGGATGACTCAATAGTGAAATATTTATTACCAAATCATTAATTTCGTCTTTTTCGACGGGATTAAATCTGGGATCTCTGAATGCTGCGTCTTGTGAATGAATAACAAGGTCATTTATCAGCGGTTGATGAGCAATTATTGACCCTATACAACCTCTTAAATATCCGTTTTTCTTTAATGTTACAAAGCAAGCACCATATTGGTTAAAAACGTACTTGTGATTTGTGTAAATTGTTTGTTCGTCAAATTTTGAACATATTGATTTTCTGCAAATATCAATCATATAGTCCGAATAAAATTCTTTTAGAAATTGATTCTTATTGCCCTCATACATAATCCAAGAACCGTATCCTACAACACGTGTTTTATCTCTTGTTACAGCTGAAGAATTTCTTAAGTTTACTCTTATAAGTGAATAATTTAATTTGTTTGCAAATGAAACCAAAGCAAAAATTCCGATTGCGCCGCAGGCTTGTTCAAAACGTAAACCGTTGATGTTGCCGCTTTCAATCATTTGGGCAGTTTCATTATCCGTTTTCTTTGCATTGTCATCAGTTAAAAAATGACTCAAGTCGGATGAAATTATAAATCCGCATTCTTTATCTTTATAATATTCTTCTATTATTTCCGTAATTTTCTGCGGAGATTCTTTCCCGATTAATACAGGTATTATTTTTATATCTTTATATAAATATTGAATAATCGGCAATTCTATTTCAATTGAGTGTTCTTCTTTATGTGCTTCATCGTATATATGAGCATTATGATTTTTTATTAACTGTTCGTTTATTTCTTTATTAATTTCAATAGTGCCTAAGGGGGTTTCCCATTCGTCATAACTTGTTAGAGCAAGTCCTTCAAATACGGTTCTATGGGAAGGTGCAAATATAAAGATATTTTTTATATCTCTGTTTAATTGATTTATACCTTCAAATGCAAGTTGACCTGAATATATAAGTCCGGCATGGGGCACAATTACAGCTCTTGTTTTGTACTCATATCCGTTACGATTTATTTTTTCAAAACTTTTCAGCTGATTTAAAAGTAAATCAGCATCGCCGGTATAAAACATATTTGCAACTGCGGGTTCTTTTATTCTTTTCATAAAACAATTATAATACAATTTATGAAATATCAAACAGTCTTAACAGATAAAGTTCAATGTGAAATATGTCCGAGAAAATGTAGGCTTTCAGAAGGACAAAGAGGATTTTGCTACGTAAGAAAAAATGAGAACGGAAATATAGTTCTTGAAACATACGGGTATAATACAGGTCTGGCAATCGATCCGATAGAGAAAAAACCGTTGTATCATTTTTATCCTTCATCAAAAGTTTTATCTTTTGGTACTTTAGGATGTAATATGGGATGTTTATTCTGCCAAAATTGGCAAACAACAAAGGTTAAATATCCAATAAATCAATGTGATAGAATTTCACCCGAACAGATTGTACAGACGGCAAAAAAATACGGATGTAAAAGTGTGGCTTTTACTTATAATGACCCTGTTATATTCTTTGAATATGCAATTGATACTGCAAAATTATGCAGACGAGAAGGAATTAAAACGGTTGCGGTTACATCAGGATATATTAATCTTGAACCTGCAAAAGAATTTTTTAATCTTATGGATGCTGCTAATATTGATTTGAAAGGCTTTAGTGAACAGTTCTATCAGAGAAATTGCATGGCTCACCTTGAACCTGTGCTTGATACTATTAAATATGCAGTAAATGAAACAAATTGCCATGTTGAACTTACTACACTTATTATTGAAGGAGAAAATGACAGCTATATTGAAGAAGAATGTAACTGGATTTTAAATAATTTAGGTGATAGTGTTCCTGTTCATTTTAGTGCTTTCTTCCCAAAGTATAAATATTCGAATAAATTACCGACTAAATTTGAAACTCTTGTTAAGGCATATAATATTGCCCGTAATATGGGGTTAAAGTATGTTTATACGGGAAATCTTTCTTCTGTCGAAACATCAACAACATATTGTAAAAACTGCGCTTCTCCGTTAATAATCAGGAATGGATACAATATCAAAGAAAATAATATTAAGGATGGTTGTTGTAAATATTGTAAAATAAAAGTTGATGGTTATTTGTAAATATGGAGCTATTTTTGTTATAATTTTTTCAAACAGATTAGTATTGGTATAATTAATTTATATCGTTATGAGTTGGATTAAATATGAAAAGGAGACATATATGAGTTCATTAAAAAGAAGTATTTTAATTCTTTTATTAGCTGTTTCGTTTCTAATGATTAAGAATAATGCATTTGCTTTAGAAGAACAAAATGATATAAATACTGATGTGTTAGGATATTCATATGTTAATAATACTGTTTTAGGAGAACAGTCTACGGCATATGATGTTAGTCCGATAGGTTCATTGTCATACAGTCCTAAACGTAACAATAACGATATTTCAGACTTCACATTTATGACAAAAGATGAAAGACAAATGTTGAAAGCACAAAATAAGTATGCTGCTTATGATAATGATTTAGTATTTGACCCCACAAATTCAACAATGGAAGATGTAAATTTCTGGGTAAGACCATATGCAACTATTGAAAAAGTCAAAACAGGCGAAGATAAATTTAAAGCAAAAACATATGGTGTCTATGCAGGTGTAAATAGCGGTATTAAAGAATTAAGTCACGGATGGGATTTTATATGGGGCGGATATGTTGGTTATAATGGTGCTCATTTGAATGACGAATTTTTTAAAAGTTATATAAACGGCGGAACACTTGGTCTGGAGAGCATGTTCTTAAAAGGCAATTTTTTTACTGGTGTAACTGCTAACGTAGGTGCTGCATCAGGAGAATTGACAATCAGATATTATGATTATGATTTAATATCTACAACATATATGAATGCAGGTGTTTCGAATAAAACAGGTTATAACTGGGAATTGGCAGACGGTAAATTTATAATTCAACCGAATATGGTAACTTCATATGTATTCTCTCATCTTTTCGGACATACAAAACATTATGGTCCTGAGGATTATGTCTCGGTTGAAAATGATTCTTTATTTGGTGTACTTCTGGAACCCGGAGTCAATTTTATAGGTAAATTTGATAACGGGTGGGAACCATATGCAGGAGTTAGTGTGGTATGGAATATTGCACACAGTAACCACGTTATATATCCGTATGCAACAATGCCTGATTTAGCTTCAAGATGTTTTGTTAAATATGGCCTTGGTGTTAAAAAGAATTGGAATGATAGATTTGGTGCCAATTTGCAAACCTTTGTAAGAAACGGAGGAAGAAGCGGTATCGGATTCCAAGGCGGATTTAACGTTGCACTTGGTAAATAACAGTTTTTCTGTAATATTAAAGAGAGGGAGAGTATATAAAAACTCTCTCTCTTTATATTCTTGAATTTTCGCATTATATTATTTATAATTATTCTGTATGGATATGATAGGAAATGGTATGAGTAAAAAGATAGCTTTATTGTGTGTTCTATTTTGTTTCTCATTTGTGAATGCAAATGCATATGAACAATATAAAGTTGGTAATACATATGCTTTTGATATATATGCAGCAGGTGAAAAAATTGAAGCAGGCGGTGATTCATTGGAATCAAAATTTCCATTACCCTCAAGTTATAGAAATCCATTATTTATTTCTGCTGTGGATTGGGCCGATGTATTAAATGTTAAACCAAAAAAACTTGTTGAATATGCTGTTATAGGTATCAATGATTATAACGCAGGTGCACTCAGTTTACCTTTAGATATTGAAGGTTCGGATAAAAAAATAACTTGGGTAAATGCAGCATTAAATAATATTAAACTTAAAGATGAAAAAAAAGCAATTGAAGAAGCTCTTGTTCCGGGATTTATTCAACTCGGACTTGGAGTAAGCGAGGAACACCCTAATTGGCAGCCGTATTCAGGAAAACACGCATTGTATCATGATGAGTTACCTGAACTAAATACAGTTATGGAACATGAGATAATGCATTCACTTGGCTTGTCTACAGCTGCTCAGCAATATCACGAAGATAAAAAGGACATGACATATTATTTCTCAGAAAATAAAAAAGATAATCTTTCAATTTATGATTCAAATTTAAGAATATTCCAAGGAAGCATGTTTACTCCATTTGATCCTTCTAAGGAAATCAAACCGGAAAAAGGAATGGCTGTTGGTAAAAATAAAGCATTCGATATCTATAAGTATTCTCCGTATTTTGTGGGTGAAAATACTATAAAAGTACTGGCCGGCAAAGAGAATTATAATGAAGCAAGACAGGCTATTATAGATAATTACGGATTAACTAATTATTCCAGTGCATATGATGGTTCATCATTTTATCCTTCGGTTTACGGACTACCTATTCATCCTGCGGATGATATAGATGACTCGGAAATTGATATCTCTCATATTGAATTAAGGAATAGTTTTATGTCTCATCAGGATTACAGAAACTGGCTTATTCCTATGGAAGCAGAACTGGCAGTCCTTAAAGATATGGGATATAATATCCATCTTAGAAAATATTTTGGTAAATCATATTACTTAGACGGTATAAAAGATACATATACTGCTGGCTTCTCCGAATGGGACGGTACATCATATACAGGTAATCCGAGCAATGTGGAACAAGCTGTCGGTATTCATATATATGGTGACGAAAATAATATTACTCAGGCTTCCGATATCCTAACAAGAGGTGACGGTTCATTTGGTGTAAGAATTGACGGTATAAAAAATACCTATACAGTTAATTCAGGAAACAAGATTAATGCTGATGGTAAAGAAAATATTGGTATAGGTGTTACATGGGGTAAAAATCATATAATTAATGTTGAGAAAAATGCTGTCGTAACTGCAAAAGGCGATGAAGGTATTGCAGCAAGCTTTGATTTTGGTACTAATATATTTGGTTTCTATCAAGACCAAAAGGGTTCCTATTTCGCATATGAACCAACATTTGATATATCTAATGCTCCTTCTAATGAGCATAATGAAGCGCTTATAAAAGATTTTAATATATCAGGTACTTTAGAAGGGAAGAAAGCAGCTATATATATATCAGATAATGCACACGTTAAAAATATAAATATTAAAAAAGGTGCAAAAATCAACGGTGACATTATCTCTGAGTGGAACTCGGTTAAATCGGGATATAAATCTACCATACTAAGAAAAAATGACAGTGGTAAATGGGTTGATGTTAACCCAAAGGATGTAAATCAGATATATTTTACTAATTTAAATTTTGAAAAAGATTTCAATGGCTCGGTTAAAGGCAGAATTACCGGAGAAAATGAAACATATAACACATTAAAGCTTAATAACCAAGGTAATTTAACTGTTTCAGGTGATGAAATTATTGTAAATGAAATTGACAACACTGGTACAATTAACCTTTCAAACACTAATGAAACAGTTTCTGTTGAAACTCAAACAGGTGATATAAACGGTGACGGTAATTTAAACATAAATTCTAATGTATCCGTTAATTTAGATGCAGGTTACGTTGGAAATACCATTAATTTGAAAAAAGATGCTACATTGTCAACAATGAATGGAGAAAAAGCCTCTATAACAATTAATAAAATAAATTCAAATAATGGTAAATTATCATTTGACTTAGGTGATAAATTCCTAATTCAACAACCTACATATTCACCGATGGATAAATTAAAAATCGGACAGGTGAAAATTGATGAGAAGACTGCTGAAGAACTTGATGATTATTCTGAGACCTTATTTACGAATAATACATTTAATTTAGGTGACTCAAAAGCCAATATTTACTATTCCGGTGAAAAATTTACAATATCTCAAGATCCTGATAACAGTTCAAGATTAATTGTTAAAAAGACAGGCGATGGTGTAGAACTTGGCGATGCCGCAGCTGATGCAACAACTGCAAATTATATTGTTACCGAGAAAAAACTGACAAAAGATGCAGGTATTGTAAAAGGTGATGAGTTTACAATTTCCGGAAGAGAAATAAATGCAAATGGTCATAAGGGTTTAGTTGTTGACGGCTCAAAAAATAAAAGCGGAACACTTCTTGAAACAGGCATGTATGGTGCTTCAGATAGCGATTTAACTGTTAAAAATAACGGACGACTACTCATTAGTTCTCAAAAGGGCAATATATCAATAGGAAAGAAGGATGAAACTGCAATTACAATAGATAAAGCCGAAGTTTCGATTGATGCTTCAAGAAACAATGTTGATGTAAATGGTGCTATACAAGGTAAAAATCCTAAAAATGATAATTTGCAAATCGTCGGCAAACGTATTTCCTTAAACGATATTAATAATGTTTCAGTTAATGCTGAAGTTAATAAATTCAACCTTAATGGAACAGCTACAAATACTAATTTTGAATTAACAAATGGCACATTTAAAGTTAATAAAGATGTAAACCTTGCTTCAAACGGTACGAACAGTCTTGCATTAAAAAATGCAGTTGTTGATATGCGAAATAATGCCGCAACTGAAATACCTTTGAAAAAATTAGAATTTAAATCAGATATAACAGCAAATATTGATGTAGATTTAAAAACTCAAAAAGCTGACAGCTTTGTTATGAAAAACAGTAGCGACTTAAAAACTAACAGTTTTTCTTTAAACCTTAACGAAATAAATATTATGAATCCTGAGGCACCTTTATCAAAAGAAAAATATGAAATTCCGTTTGTTGGTAAAAAATATAATACTCAGGAATTAATAGGAAATGTATACATAGGTAAGAATATAGATAAAGAATTTATGTCCTCTATATTTAAATACAAACTGCAAGCAGCTCAAACGGATGATATGACCGGAATAGTTCTTACAAGAGGTGCTGAGGGTAAATATTCAAATTACAACCCTGCCGTTGTTGCAGCTCCTGTTGCGGCACAATTGGGAGGATATTTAACTCAATTAAATTCTTATGATGAAGCATTTAAAAATCTTGATATGAAGATGTTAATGACAAGAGAAGAAAGACTTGCATATAAAATGGCTAATTTATATGCTGCAGAAACTACAACTCCTCTTGTTTACAGCGAAACTTATCTGCCGGAAAAACATCAGGCAGGCTGGTTCAGACCTTATACTACATTTGAAAAAGTTGATTTGAAAAATGGACCTAAAGTCAAAAATATAATGTATGGCTCATATTTCGGATATGATACCCCTATGTATGAATCAGCAAAGGGATGGGATAGTCAGTACAGTTTATATGTCGGATATAACGGTTCTCATCAAAATTACAGCGGGAATTCAATATACCAAAATGGCGGTACTTTAGGCGCAAGCGGTATATGGTATAAAGGTGATTTCTTTACCGGATTAACCGCAAATGTGGGTGCAAGTATAGCAGATGCTTCTACTATGTATGGAAGTGAAGATTTCCCATTGTTAATGACGGGTGTCGCATCCAAAACAGGTTATAATTGGGAGCTTGCAAAAGGTAAATTTATAATTCAACCGAGTTATTTAATGAGTTATTCATTTGTAAATACCTTTGATTATACAAATGCCGCAGGTGCAAGAATATCTTCAGACCCGTTGCATGCTATTAATATTACACCCGGATTGAAATTTATAGGAAACCTAAAGAACGGATGGCAGCCGTATGCAGGAGTTCAAATGGTTTGGAATATAATGGACAAAACAGATTTTAAAGCACAAGACGCAAGTCTGCCTGATATGAGTGTAAAACCATATATTCAATACGGACTTGGTGTCCAAAAACGCTGGGGCGAAAGATTTACCGGCTTCTTCCAAACAATGGTAAGAAACGGAGGAAGAAACGGTGTCGCTATGTCTGCAGGGTTGAGATGGACTGTCGGAAAATAATCGGTTAATTAAAAAATACTATAAAAAGACTCTGAATAATTTCAGGGCCTTTTTATAAGTTTTTTAATTGATTATTCCATTTTTTCAAAAAATATTCTTTATTTTTATTTGATGTTTTTATTTTATCAACAAATGTCTTATTGTAAGTTATACCTCTAAAATGATAAATTTTTGATTTTGGTACACATACAGTTTTTAATCCAAAGTTATATTTAAGGTTAAAAGCGAAATCAGAATCTTCAAAATATGCAGGAGCTAAATTTAAGTCAAAACCGCCTGACTTTTCCCATAATTCTTTTTTAAACAAAATTGAACAACCTGATGAATAGTCACACTCAACATATTCTTTATCGTCCATATAATTTGTGTCTTCATCTTCACCAATAAATTCAATAGATGCATCATTATACATTTTAACTCCGCATTCTATAGTTACATTGTCTAAGGATATTGTTTTAGCGCCGGCAATTCCTATATCGTCATGATTTTCTATTACATTTAACAGCTCATTTAAATAATTATCCAAGACAAACATATCATTATTTAATAATAATATATATTCTCCTTTTGCATGTTTTATTGCATTGATTACATTATAGGCAAAGCCGGGAGTATTAATATCGTTTTTTGCAACGGTAATGTTTCCGAATATATTTTGAATATTAATTGTTTCGTCCGTTGAATTATCATCTGCAATTATTATTTCATATGGTATATTATGTGTTCTTCCGTATATTGAGTTCAAAAGGAATTGTGTCATAAAAAATTCATTTTTAACAGGAATAACAATACTTACTTTGGGATTTTCAAATTTTTCAAAATTAACACTTAAATTGAACATTCTTAAGTAGAATTCATAAATATCAACTTTATTTGCTGATGTATTCATAATATTATAAGTGTTAAATAACAATTTTTTTACTTCGTTTATATCTGTTTCTGTATCTAAGAATTTATATATATTGAATTTTTCTGCCAAAATATAACCTCTTTCATTATTAACTGTGTTATTATAGCATATTTATTCTTTATAAAAATAAACCTATTATTAAATATTTGATTTTTTATAATATTAAGATTAAAATATCAATAGTTTCTGTGTTATAAGTTAATTATGGATTGAATTATGAGTCAGGGAGAATTAAGAAGCAGCAGAATATTAGAACATATTGAAAATAAGACTGCTATGTACGAAGACAGAGTTGCACTTGGAATAAAAGGGCAATTCGGAATGAGAGAATTTACCTATAGAGGTCTTGGCTTAATGTCAAGAAAAATAGCAAGGTATTTGATAGAGGATTTGGACATTAAGAAAGGTGTATGTATTGCAATACTTTCAGAATCCAAGCCTGAATATGGTGCTTGCTTATTTGCAAATGTTTTATCAGGTGCGATAACTGTTCCTTTGGATATTAAATTATCTATATATGAACTAACATCTATATTAAAAGATTGTTTACCCGAAGTTATATTTGTTTCTCAGCAGTTTTTAAAAACTGCAATAGAACTTCAGAAAACAATACCAGAAATAAAACATATTATTATTATTGATGAAAATACTCAAAACAGCGAGTATCCGGATATCTATACAATTCCTGATAAATATAATGCAAAATGGAGACAGAGAAGTTCTAAATCTACGGCATTAATAATATATACATCAGGTACAACGGGTGCTCCAAAGGGAGTTGAGATTTCTTTCAGAAACATGAATGCTCAATTGGAAGATTTGACCGATGCAATCAATAAAATTTTACCTGAAGGTAAAAAGACTGTCATGCTTTCTATTTTACCGATGAACCATTTATTTGAAATGACAGTAGGTTTCTCTACTTTCCTTAATTTTGGACATACCGTATACTATACTACAAGTTTAAAACCTAAAGATGTATTAGGTATCATTCGTGAAAAGCATGTAGAATTTATGCTTGTAGTTCCTGCTTTCTTAAAACTATTAAAAGCAGGTATTGAAAAAGAATTGAAGTCAGCACCGGCAGCAGCTCAAGCTGCATTTAAAACCATGTATGCAATTGCTAAATATATTCCTTCATACGGAATAAGAAAGTTATTGTTTAAAAAAATACATGACAATATGGGGGGTAAATTCTTCGGATGCATTTCAGGAGGTGCTCCGTTGGATTTAGATGTTGCAGATTTCTTTGAAAGAATCGGTATTAAAGTATATCAAGGCTATGGCTTATCTGAAACAAGTCCTGTAGTTTCGGTTAATATAGAAAAAAGAAATGAAATGGCATCAGTCGGTCCTGCATTAAAACATTTTGAAGCAAAAATAAATCCCGATAATGGCGAATTATTATTGAGAGGTCCTTCTGTTATGAAGGGATATCATAACCAGCCCGAAATGACTGCAGAAGTTATTGATGCTGATGGCTGGCTGCACACAGGTGATATTGCAAGAATAGATAAAGACGGTTATATATTCATTACAGGCAGAATAAAGAATATGATTGTCCTTCAGGGCGGTAAAAAAGTATTCCCCGAAGAAGTTGAAGCCGTTCTTGAAAAGAGTCGTTATCTCGCAGAAGTTTGTGTACTTGGTACTTCAAGAACATTTGGTTCAAAAGACGGTACAGAAGAAGTTACTGCGGTTGTAGTTCCTAAATCTGATTTGTATGAAACAATGTCAGAGGCAGAAATTGGTTCTGCTATCCGTTCGGATGTTAAATCATTATCGAATTGTTTAGCACAATATAAACGTCCTACTAACGTTATCATAACAAAAAATGAATTACCGAAAACAACGACAAGAAAAGTTAAACGTAATGAATTAAGAGAACTTATAAAAGTATAAAAATTATATAATAAAAATCAGCCTGTATGTTTCTACATACAGGCTTTTTTATGATTTTTTCATTCTGTTTATTGTAATAAATTGTAACTAAAGTTATTCAAAAAGTGATTATTTGTTGCTTTTTAGATACTATTATCATAGTTAGTTACCAAATTGGGGTGGATTATGAAAAAACTGGTATATTTATTGGTGGTTTGTTCAGTATTATCGGCTTATATAGTTCAGCCGTTATATGCCGCACCTGCGGCTTCCGCTGCACATCCAAATACAGCTAAAACAGCTACAAAAAATGCTAAGACAATCGAATTGGCATTCGTATTTGACGGTAAATCAGATAAAAATGAAGAAGTTTTGAAAATATTTCAAAAGACAATTACTCGTTCTTTACTTCCTGATTATAAGGCATCATTCCCGCAGGATTTAGTTTTTACTGGGGATTGGACAGAACAGGGAGCTAAAAAAGCATCGGATAAAGCTCTTGCATCAAGAGCAAGAATGGTTATTTCACTGGGTTACATGTCCAGTATGTATTATTCTAATATGAAAAATAAGAATAAATACGTTGTTACAATTGACCAGTACGGACTTCGTGATTTCGGTGATAAGTTCTTTAATCCTATGCAGCAAATGGCAAATGATTTTGTTACATTTAAAAAACTTGTTCCTAATATAACAAAAGCTGCTATTTTAATGAACGAAAATTATTTTAAAACAAACACTGATTGGAATACATCAATATCCAAGAAATTACAGGAAAAAGAATGTACACTTGATTTTGTAGTAATTCCTGTAGGTTCGGATTATGAAGCATCTTTAGCTAAAATTCCCGATGATGTAGATTCGATTTTTGTTACACCGATGTATAACTTATCAACTGAAGACAGACAAAATTTATATCAATATATAAATAATAAAAAATTGCCTTCATTCTCTTCTGTAGGTAAAGAAGATGTTGCATTAGGTGCAATGCTCGGTACTTCAACTTTTGATGTTGATAAGAAATTGGCAGAGGCTACGTCATTTAATATTCATGGTGTATTGCACGGTAATGTAGTTAAAAATGAAAAAATACCGTTTTATGATGAAAAAGTTATTTTTTATAATTCGGATACCGGTGAAGCTGTTGGCTATACACCTCCGCTCAGACTTTTAAATAACTCAATAGTAATATCAAATAAACCATTGCCTGAATATGATTTGGGTAAGTTAATTGATACCTTAGACGCAAATAACCTTGATATGGTCAGAAAAAAATATTTGGTTAGTGCTGCAAGGAGAGCTGTTACAAGTGCTTATTTAAGATATTTGCCTACATTCAGAGTTGATTTGGGATATCAAGGCTATAACAGCGATTATGCTAATTCTTATTCGGATATTCCAAAACATGTAGGGCTGTTTACAATGGCAATCGATCAGGTAATTTATTCTCCTGATTTGGTTTCAAATATTCTTTTAAAACATAAAAAATTAAAATTTGATAAGGCTGAACAGGCTTTAACAAAAGCAAACATAGAATATCAAACAGCTAATTTGTATATTGAGACTTTAATGCTGGAAAATATGATTAAAGTTCAGGAAGAATCCGTTCAGGAAACTCGTGAAAACTTAGCTATGGCTCGTGTAAGAGAAAAAACAGGCAAATGCGGTTATGAAGAAGTATTCCGCTGGGCAGGTGAAGTAAGTGAACAAGAAAAGAAACTTCTTGAAATGCAGGCAGAATACAAAAACATTAAAGTTCACATAAATAAACTTTTAAATCAGGATCAAAAAGGTGATATTTCATTTAAGCCGTTAACTGCGCTTGATCCTTCATTCTTTACATCAGACTTGCATATTATTGATCACGTAAGAAATCCGGAAAAACTCGGTTTATTCACTGATATGCTCGTTGATGAGGTAATATTATTATCACCCGAAACAGCAAAACTAAAGGCTGCAATTTCAATGAAAAAGGTCGAAATGGCAAATTATGCACAGAAATTCATATTGCCTAACGCAAAAGTTTCATTGGAGTATTCATCACAATTTGACAGAAGCCTTCCTTATGAAGATTCCGGTCATAATCAAATGAAATATGTTGCTGCAGGATATGCCGGCGGTATTTCAAGTCCTATGGGACAATATGCTTGGAATAATTCACCTTGGTTAGGGTTAGATAAAACATCAGGCAGAATTTTGGTTGCTGCAGAATGGAAGCCGTTTGAGGGCGGTCATAAAATTGCCGAAATCGCAAGATGTAAGTCTGAATTAAATGAATTAAAAGCATATATGGAAGAAGTTAATACTGAAATTGAAATGAAAGTTCGTTCAGTTGTTAACAGAGCTATTTCAAAATACTTTATGATTGAAAAATCATATAAAGCCATGTTTGCTCAAGCAGAAAACTATCAAACTACCAAGGAAAAATATTTAAGAGGAGAAGTATCAATTAATCAGATTGCTGATGCTCAAGAATTGTATTTCGCAGCTAAAGTTCAGTCTTTGAACTCTCAATATGAATTCTTCAAAGAACTGGTTTGGGTTCAAAGAGGTTTATTGGCTGTTAATTGGCAAAATGCAAGTAAGGAAGCAAAAGAATGGATTAATAAAATACCTGAAATTCTTCCTGCAGAAGAAGACTTTACACTATAGTATAAAAGAACAAATAAAAAGAAGCTGTTCAATATTGAACAGCTTCTTTTATTATATAAGATTATTAGTAATCCAAATTTGAACTTTCTTCTTCCTCTTCTTCATTATCTTTTGAATAATTCGTATCAAAATCATCAGGAAGTTGTTCATTATCAGGCCAAATAGTTGTTTCATCTGCCCTTGTTGCAGATAAATTATTACTTGCAGAAAAATCAGAATCTGTTAAATCTGCTTCTTTTACGATGCATCCTGCCATATCTGCATCAGTAAAATTGCAATAGTTAACTGTTGCATAACTGAAATCTGTTCCGTTCAAAATGCTTTCGGAAAAGTCACATTCTACGATATTTGCTCTGGTAAAATCAGCTGCATTTAAATCACTGGCTGTAAAGTTACAATTAGAAAGATGTGTATCCGTAAAAGAAGTACCTGCTAATTCTGTATTCGAAAAATCTATATTTTCTAATGTAACATTAGAAAAATCCAATTCCGTTAAATCTAATTCCCCCATAGTTTTTTTATAAGAATTGTACTTTTCTGAATCTTTTATGATTATTTCTGCCAGTTCTTCTTTTGAATACATCAACTATCTCCTTCTTTCTGATATATACCAACCATAATCCTATTCCACAATTATATTATTTTAAAACATGCAAAATAAATATCATGCAGAATACTATTATTTTCTTATTTTTTTACAGAATGTCAATACTTTTTGCTGATTTTAAGCAATTTTAAATAATAAATTGTTTTTATATATACATATAGTTGAATTAGGTTTTTCATTTTGAGCTTTGGGAAGATTGATAAATTGAATATAAATAACGGGTTATATAGTGAATATAACTCAGGGATTAATTCGCATGTTAAGTTTCCTTCCTTTAATGGAAAAGACAAATTTTTGCATGCTCCTACAGATAAGAATCCATCGGTAACATCTTATCAAAATACAATCCCGATGCAGAATTTTTATACTCCAAGGCAGATGTTAATCGCATATTCAAATCCTTTCTTTGTACAGACATTAATTGATGCAAATCCGAATATTAAAGAATTTATGTCGAAAAAATCATTAATGCCTGCAATTTATCCTGAAAATATATTAAATATTTGTAATTCTCATATAATGACAACAACAAATTATGCTAAAAAAATAGCAGATAAAATGAATTTAAACCAAATAGATAAAAATCAACTAGAACAAGCGTGTGTTTTCCATGATTACGGTAAGATATTAATTCCTGCAAACCTTTTAGAAAAACCAAGTAAATTAACAGAACATGAAAGACAAATTGTTGATATGCATGCTATTTTGGGGTACGAATTGTTATCTCAAACAGGATTAAACAAAAGAGTCTTAAACTTAATTAAAAATCATCATAATCCAAATGCGGATAAATCGGATATATTAGGACAAATATTGTCTGTCGCTGATGTGTATTCAGCGCTAAGAGAAACAAGAAGCTATAAAGAGCCTATGTCTGAACAAGACGCATTAAAACTCTTAGACCAAAAAGCACAAAATGGTGAAGTAAGTACAGAAGTTGTGAATGCATTAAAAGATGTATTAAAATCCGCTGAAACCGCATAAAGAAAGAACCCCGTTTAGGGTTCTTTCAAGGATTGTGATTAATATTTCTATATTAAACAGCTCTTTGAACTTTACCTGCTCTTAAACAGGAAGTACAAACTTTCACTCTTTTTACAGTTCCGTTATCATTTATTTTAACTGATTGTAAATTCGGAGATTGTCTGTATACGTGATGTTTATGAGAGAATGAAAGTTTTGCTGCTTTCAATTGTTTTTTTCCGCAAACTGCGCATTCAATAGACATTTTTATTTCCTTTCAAGTAAATTTTTTATTCAATAATCTTGATAATAAAAGAAAAAAAACTAATAATCAAGTGGGGGATACATGTAATATTACATAATCTAAACAAAAAACATCTTAGAAGGTGTAAACAGCTGTTTTTTGTAATAAAATGTATTGAGGTGGGATATTTTATGAAAATTGATAATAAGTCAATAAGAGAACGAATAGAACTGAGGGAAGAGTTATATTTATCTCCGCTTGCAACAAAAAGCAGTAAAACTCACGGACGAAAAAGATATGAAGAACCCTGTGAATTAAGAACTGAATTTCAAAGAGACAGAGATAGAATCCTTCATTCAAAAGCATTTAGACGTTTAAAACATAAAACTCAGGTATTCTTTTCTCCGTATGATGACCATTTCAGAACAAGAATGACACACACCTTGGAAGTTTCTCAAATAGCAAGAACTATTTCTAGAGCTTTAGATTTAAATGAAGATTTGACGGAAGCTATTGCATTAGGGCACGATTTGGGGCATACTCCATTCGGACACAGCGGAGAAAGAGTCTTAAATGAACTTATGCCTAACGGATACAGGCATAATGAACAAAGTGTCAGAGTCGTTGAGTTTATAGAAGACCTTAACCTTACTGAAGAAACCTTAGACGGAATTTTAAATCATTCTTATCATTGTATGCCTAATACCCTTGAAGGACAAGTTGTAAGGCTGGCAGATAAAATTGCATACATAAATCATGACATTCAAGATGCTATTAGAGCAGGAATTATTCAGACAGAAAGTATTCCTCAAGAAAGTGTAGATTATTTTTCTACTACAAACAGAATAAGAATTACAAAATTAGTTAATGATATTGTTGAAACAAGCTGGGGAAAAGATGAAATACAAATGTCTGAAGAATGTTTTTCACAATTCGTAAATTTAAGAAAATGGATGTTCGAACATGTGTATAATAATTCACCTGCAAAACTTGCCGAAGATAAAGCGCAAAATGTAATCAGACGCCTTTTTGAGTTTTATTGCGAAGAACTGAAGAAAACATACCCGTCATCTAATGAAACGCAAATATTCCAAACAGCATGTGATTATGTTTCAGGGATGACAGACAGATATGTACTGATAAAGTTTGAAGAAAACTTCTTGCCATCTCCATTAGTACAGCAAAATAACGATAATTTTTTATATAAACTTGCCCAAATGAACGGACTGAAAAAATAAATGGCTGAAACACAAAAAACATATAGTGAAGTAATTGACGAAATAAGAAGCAGATTGGATATACTGGATGTTATTCAATCAAAAGTTGTGTTGAAGAAAAAAGGTGCAAATTACTGGGGTTGCTGTCCTTTCCATAATGAGAAAACTCCGTCTTTTTGTGTAAATCCTCAAAAAGGTATTTTTAAGTGTTTTGGTTGCGGTGAAGGCGGAGATGCTATAAGTTTTCTTATGAAAATAAATAATCAATCGTTTCCTGATGTTATAAAAGATTTAGCACAGCAATTTAATATTGAACTTCCTCATACATACGGGAATAATAAACAGTATGCCGAGGAAAAACAACAGGTTAAAGACCTTTTAAATAAATCTTGTGAATATTATTATGAAAATTTATTATCACTGCCCGAAGCAAAACCTGCATTAGAATATCTTGAAAAAAGAGGTATAACCCGTGAAATAATAGATGAATATAAGCTTGGTTATTCAATGAAAGGGTATACTGATTTACAGAGTAAGTTTAAATCAGAATATACACCTGCCGTTATGGAAAAGGCAGGCTTAATTGTTAAAACGGAAAAAGGGGATATTGTTGACCGTTTCAGACACAGAATAATGATTCCTATTCGTGATGAAGCAGGTTTTGTTATAGCGTTTGGGGCAAGAGCTATTGATTCAAATCAAAATCCAAAATACTTAAATTCGCCGGATACAATTCTTTATAACAAAAGCAGAATTTTATACGGAATAAATGTTGCTAAAGAAAAAATGATTCAGGATGATTATGTGGTAATCATGGAGGGGTATTTTGATGTTATTTCTGCTCAAGCTGCAGGGTTAAAAAATGCGGTTGCATCTTGCGGTACTGCACTGACTGTTGACCATGTTCGTTTAATTGCAAAATATTCAAAATCACGAAAAATATATTTGGCATTTGATACCGATTCTGCCGGATTAAAAGCAACACAGCGCAGTACTGATGTTATAAAAGAAGCATTTGCAGGCTTGGGTAATTTAAAAATATATGATAGATCATATTCATCCTTAAATGATGATAAATATACTTGCGAAATAAGAGTAATCGCACCATTTGACAGCAAAGATCCCGATGAATATATCCGTGAATATGGTATTGAAGAATACAAAAAATATATTAAAAAGGCTCCTTTGCTTTTAGACTTTGAGTTAGATCAGGTTTTAAAAGATTATAAAAGTGATTTTTCTCCAACAGATAAGTTAGCTTTGGTGAAAAAAATCATGCCTTTAATCGAGGAAATTCCGAATAATATAGTTCAAAATGAATATATAAAGCTCGTATCCGAAAGGATTAATATAGATGAACGGGCTTTAATTAGGGAGATTAACCGGAGCAAAGTTGTGCAAAATACTATAGATAAAGATTATACAGGAATTGTAACAAAATCTTCAAATATTAGCGAAAAAGCACAAAAAAATTTATTATCCTTGTTTTTACTTGGTGGAATGAATACGGACATTCGTTATCTTTCCGAAAGTATAAAAAATGTTAAATTTATAGATAAAAATTTAATTATTATCAAAGAAGCAATTGACAAAATTTCATGTCAGATAAATAATGATGTGGACCAACTTATACAGTCCCTGTATTTACAGTTTGCTGAGGATAATGAATTAAAGGATATAATTACAGATTTAATATATATAGCCGACAGCTTTAGAGGCCTTTCAGAAAAGGATTATAAAGCGGTGGTGCAGGAGAATATAGAAAGGCTTCAAAAGTATCAGAATGACTGTGAGAAGAAAGAACTTTCTTCCAAGTATAAGAATCTTGATGATGAAGATGTAGAAGCAATAAAGGTTCAAATGCAAATAAGGGAAAAAATTAGAAACAAACAAAAATTTGGAGAATAATTTTAATGAGCAAGAAGAAACTTTCAGATTTATCAGTAGTCGGAATTATTGACGAGGAAGAAGAGATGGAGAATGAAACATCCGAATCTTCAGGTATCATTTTAATGACAGAACCTGAAACAATTAGCCGTGACGGCATGGATGTTATAATTAACTCTGAACGAAATAAAATAATAGATACTATGGAAAATGAGGATTTGTTTTCCGCAGATATGACAGATGAAGAAGACGAAGAAGATGTATCTTTAACAGATGCATTGCTTACAAAAGGTGTTTCTTTTGATGATCCTGTAAGAATGTATTTAAGAGAAATAGGTCGTATTAAATTATTAACTGCCGAACAAGAAATAGACCTTGCAAAGAAAATTATACAAGGCGGTAATGCAGGTGTAATTGCGAAAAGGAAACTTGTTCAGGCAAATTTAAGACTTGTTGTAAGTATTGCTAAAAAATATGTAGGCAGAGGCATGTTATTCTTGGATTTAATTCAGGAAGGAAATCTTGGATTAATAAGAGCTGCTGAAAAATTTGATCACGAAAGAGGCTATAAATTCTCAACATATGCTACTTGGTGG
>JAEEGL013320422.1_pt1 | contig 26561 bp, 20 predicted proteins | sample 9134231 | NCBI WGS metagenome assembly JAEEGL01 (sample SAMN16246548, study PRJNA631951) | gut metagenome | biome: gut microbiome; feature: rumen; material: fiber-attached | host: Bos | place: Iran: Karaj | collected 2018-10 | reverse complement strand
CGTCAAGGACGGCGACAACTTCAAGACCGCCGTTTCCAAGGCCAAGTCCTCCCTGGGCAAGTGGGACCCCGCCTACAGCTCCTACTCTCAGTCCCAGGCCGTGAGCAACCACGTGGCCTTCCCCATCTGCGTCTCCTCTGAGGACAGCTATCCCGGCCATGGCAACGTGGACACCGTCCAGACCGTGTACTCCACCTGGAGCCTCTTCGGCGGCAGCTCCAGCTCCTACACCGTGACCGCCACCACCAACAACTCCAACTACGGCACGGTTTCCGTCAGCGGCTACACCATCACCGCCTCTCCGAAGACCGGCTACTACGCCTCCGGCTACACCGTCACCAGCGGCACCGCCACCGTCACCCAGAGCGGCAACACCTTCACCGTGAACCCCTCCTCCGACTGCACGGTCCGGATCAACTTCGCCGCCAAGACCCAGTACACCGTGACCCTGAAGGCCAACGGCTCCACCTACAACACCCTGTCCTGCTACTCGGGCGAGTCCGTGACCCTGCCCAGCAGCGCCACCTCCGTCAGCGGCTACAGCTTCGCCGGCTGGTGTGCCAACACCGTGGCGGAGACCACCACCCGGCCCACCATCCTGAGCGGCTCCTACACGCCCAGCGGCAACGTCACCCTCTATGCGGTCTACACCAAGACCGAGGGCAGCGGCGGCGCCACGGTCTATCAGCTGGCCAGCGGCCTGGAGAACGGCGGCCAGTACATCCTCGTGGCCTCTGATTCCATCTCCGGCACCAGCGGCAAGGCTGTCGGTAACACCGCCGTTTCCAGCAGCCACTATCTGAGCCCCGTGGCTGTCACCGTCAACAGCGACAACACCGTCACCGCTTCCTCCTCCAACCTGGCCAAGGTTCTGTGGACAGCCTCCGGCAGCAGCGCCAACGGCTTCACCTTCTATAACAGCTCCGCCGGCAAGTATATGGGCCTCGATTCCTCCGAGTATCTGGCCCCCACCTCCAGCGGCACCAAGTGGTACTACACCTCCAATCAGTATCTGGACAACAAGGTGGACAGCGAGGGCTACTACTACCTGTCCTACTCCTCCAGCTCCACCGTCCGCTACACCACCAGCAAGAACGGCGCCGTGATCAAGCTCTACAAGGCGACGAGCTCCGGCACCACCTACTACACCACCAGCCCCAGCACCAGCACCCACACCCACAGCTACGGTGCCTGGAGCTCCAACAACAACGGCACCCACAGCCGGACCTGCTCCTGCGGCGATAAGCAGACTGAAAACTGCAGCTATACCTCCGTTGTGACGGCCCCCACCGCCACCAGCCAGGGCTACACCACCTATACCTGCACCGTCTGCGGTTACAGCTACGTGGGCGACTACACCGATCCCACCCCCAGCACCACCTACTACACCGTGAGCTTCTCCGTGCCCTCCGGCGTGAGCAAGCCCTCCAGCCAGACCGTTGAGGCGGGCGGCTCCATCACCCTGCCCACCGCCGGCGCTCCCTCCGGCTATACCTTCCTGGGCTGGGTCACCTCCACCGTGAGCAACGCCACCAGCCAGCCCACCACCTACACCGGCACCGTCACGGTCAACGGCAATGTCACCCTCTACGCCCTGTACTCCTACAGCTCCGGCGGCTCCGGCGGCGAGACCGCCTATCAGCTCCTGGGCTCCGCGCCCTCCGACTGGACCGGCAACTACCTCATCACCTACGGCACCTCCACCTCCAGCCTCTATGTGCTGAAGGGCCTGTCCGGCAATAAGAGCTACGAATCCAGCTCCGCCGGCGGCTCGGTGCTGTACAGCAACGCGGGTATGAGCTACGCCGACGGCTATATGACCGGCGTGAGCAGCGCCTATGTCTGGAAGATCGCCAAGACCGGCTCCTACTACACCTTCCAGAACGCCTCCACCGGCGCTTACCTGGGCAACTACAGCTCCTACCTCTACAGCCGCAGCTCCTATAGCTCCAGCTACTGCCGCTGGACCCTCTCCATGGACAGCAGCGGCAACATGACGGTCAAGAGCACCCGCAGCACCAGCTATCCCTACCTGAGCTTCTCCAGCAACAACTACTTCATGGTCAACAGATCCGCTCCCACCGGCATCTACTTCTGGAAGGAGACCAGCTCCGGCGGCAGCTCCGTGACCTACTACACCACCGGCTAAGCTCCAGGAAACGGACCGATATCACGAAAGAGGGTCCCCCGTCTCGGCGGGGGACCCTTTCTGTCTGGAGGGAATTGCGTCTCAGCGGAAGATTTTTTCGATGTCTTTCAGATTGGTGCTGCTGCCGGTGGAGCCGATCTGATTCAGGAGGATCACGTCCCGGATGCTGTTGCGCTCCACGAAATTGGAGATGGAATCGTCCGCCACCCCGGCCCAGGGGCACCATTCCGGGTACTCCCGGTAGTCGATCCAATAGATATGCTCGTAATGGTCGATGAGCCAGGGGATGAAGGCGTTGCCGTAGGAGTCCTTTACCACCAGCACCGAGGAGCCGTCCGTGACGGTCTCGTTGTGAGCATAGCTCCAGGGACGGTCCCCGGACACGAAGCCCAGATAGTAGGAGCTGCGGCTGTAATTCGACACGTCCTTGACAATGGGCCAGTTGAGCTTGGTGTAGCCGCTGCCCTCGGGAATGTAAGTGGTCATGGTGTTGGTGCCGTTGGGGACCCAGGCCTCCAGGGTGTCGGGATTGGCCTTCAGCTCGGCGCTGCCGTTGCTGTAGCCGATGAAGCTTCCCTGATAGTCCTCATAGCTGTGATGCTCGAACGCGCTGAGCTCGTGGGGCCGGATGCCCTTCTGGGCGCAGAACTCCCGGTAGGCGTACCAGGCGCCCAGGGCGGTCCAGTGGTGGTCCGTGTGGAAGTAGATGTTTTCGTCGTTGTGGAGCTTCAGAGCGCCGTAGACCGGGACCGCTTTCACCAGGGGATCCAGCCGCTCGTACATCCAGGCCATAGCCTTGTTCTGGTCGCTGAAGCCCAGGTCGGAGCGGACCTCGTCGGAGAGCATGACGCCGGTGGAAAGGGGGGCGATCAGGCAGTAGACCTGGGCTTTGCCCTCCACCGCCCGGGCCACCCGATTGACGGCCTCGCAGTAGCGGCCGCTGTTGGTCTCGCCGAAGTAGTAAGCGCTGTATCCGCAGCCCTCGGTGACGAAGACGGTGCCGGCCTGGTGGGCCTTGGTGTGCACGTCCCCGGGGCCCTCCGCCACGTCCGTGGGGGTGGGGACCGGGCCGGGCTCCGCCGGGGGGTCCGTGGGAGCGGGATCCGTGGCGACAGGCTCCGTCGTCACAGGCTCGGTGGTAATGGGTTCCGAGCTGACGGGCGGCTCGGCGGTCTGGGTCGGGACGCCGCCCTGGGTGGAAACAGGCTCCGTCCTGGGCGCGGCCTCCGTCTGAACTGCGGTCTGGGATTGGACCGGGGCGGAGCCGGCGGGCTCCGACGGGGCAGGGGAGCGGCCCTCCTTCAAAAAGGGAACGATCACGAAGATCATCAGCGCCGCCGAGGCGGCCAGAGCCAGCAGGCCCAGGATGAGCTTCCAAACGCCGCTTCGAGTTTGTTTCATATGTATAACCTCATTTGTCGGATTTGCGGAGCCGTCCGGGGGGACGGGTGCTCCATGCGCTACGAATATAACACAAGCCGGGACCTTTTTCAACTGTTATGATGCGATACGGGGCAAAACAACGCGCGATCCGCCGGAGGGCCGCATCCCGTCTCTCGGCGCGACGGATGTGTTTTTTGCGTTTTTATAGATTTTTTATTGATATATTCGACGCTTTGTAGTAGTATATACAAGGATATACACAGATGTCTTTCCCGTTTGAAAACTGCGCAGGACGATACGACGGAGAGGGAAAGGCGAGGCGCATAAATACTGCAGAATTGTTTGACTGAAAAACAGGAAGGAGCACATATGTTAGTAGGAATTGACCTGGGCACCACATTTTCGGCTGTGGCAAGAGTGGGCAGCAATGGAAAAGCGGAGATTCTGGAGAATCGGGACGGAGAGAGAACGACGCCTTCTGTCGTTATGTTTGAGGACGGAACTGCCGTGGTGGGCGATACCGCCAAGGAGAGCAGCATTTCCGAGCCCGAAAATGTTTGTCAGTTTGTCAAGCGAAAAATCGGAGATAAAAGCTATACGTTCCGCAACGCGGACGGAGAGAAATACTCTGCGGAAGAAATTTCCGCCCTCATTCTGAAGAGACTGAAGCAGGATGCGGAGGCGGCTGCGGGAGAAGAGATTACGGGCGCGGTCATTACCGTACCCGCCTATTTCGGAGACGCGCAGCGGAAAGCGACGCAGGATGCGGGCGAGATCGCGGGTCTGAAAGTCCTGGGAATCATCAACGAGCCCACAGCCGCGGCGATTTCCTATTGCTACGGAAAGGCGAAGACCGCCGGAAACGTGATGGTGTTTGACCTGGGCGGCGGAACCTTCGATATTACGATCATTCAGATGGACGAGGATTTTTCCAAGATCCAGCCGCTTTCCACCACGGGAAACCGGAATCTCGGAGGTTATGATTTTGACAACCTCATTATCCGGAAGGTCAAGGACGCGTACAGAAGCCAGTACGGGGAAGCTCTCGACAATGATAAAGAAGCGGAGCAGGATCTGGTCCTGAAGGCGGAAGACGTCAAGAAAAAGCTCTCCGCAAGAGAGAAAGCTCCGATTACGATCCGGGCGAACGGGAATCTGCTGAAGATGGAGATCACCCGGGATGAGTTCGAGAAGATGATGGAGGTCCATCTGGACCGGATGGAAAACTACATGGAAGACGCGCTGGAAGAAGCGGGGCTGGATTGGGGCGATATCTCTAAAATCCTGATGGTTGGCGGTTCGAGCCGAATCCCCTGCGTCCAGGAGATGGTGGAGGAGCTCTCCGGGATCAAGCCGTCCCATGAATTGAACCCCGACGAGGCGGTGGCGCTTGGAGCGGCCTACTACGCGGAGATGCTCGGCAACAAAGACAGAGGCGGGCGGAACGCGCCCGGCAACACGGTGGAGGTGCACGACATCTCCTCCCACGGCCTGGGCGTCATTGCCAGAAACCCCGACAATATGAAATTGGAAATGGTGACGATCATTCCCAAGAACAGCGAATTGCCGGCGGTCAGGCTCCATGCGTTCTCTACCATATGTGATGATCAGGAAGAAATCCGGATGCAGATCCTGGAAGGCGATGATATCGACCCTGCTTACGACACCATCCTGATCGAGCAGGACATAAGGATCCCAAGGGGGCCCAAGGGAAGCGCGATCATTGCGTTCATGTCCTATGACACGAACGGAATGGTCAATCTGAAGCTGGGCTTTGCCGAAAAGCTGAGAGGCTACGAAGAGGAAAAGCACGGGGACCTGCAGCCGCTGCCTGAGATCAAAGTTGAACGCAAATCCAATATGACCAGAGAACAGGTGCTTCGCGGCAGACGCAGGCTCGACAATATGGACGTTGAATAATCATACAGGAACGGCATATGAAGAATTACTATCAGCTGTTAAAAGATCCTTCTGACGAAAGCAAAGCGCTGATCCGACCGGAGGACAGTCCGGAGGAGATCAAGAAGGCCATCAAGAAGGCCATGCGCTTTTGGGATAAACGAACCAGCGCAAGCGGTGATGCCCAGCAAAAAGCAGAGGAGGTCATGCTGCTTCTGACGGAAGCCCGGGAGGTTCTGACCGAGGCGGAAGCGAAGAAGCAATATGACGAAGAGCTGCAGCGAGCGGAGCGGGAGGAAAAAGAGAGACTTGCGGCCGAAGCGGAAGAACGTCGGCAGCGGGAAGAGGAGAAAAAGCAGAAGCTTGCTGCGGAAGCGGCGGCCAAACAGCGCGAAGCGGAAGAACGCAGAAAGAAAGAGGAAGAAGCGCGCAAAGAACGGGAAAGGATCCGTGAGGAAGCTGAACGGAAACGAGAGGAAGAAGCGAGACGGATCCGCGAACAGCAGCTTGCGCGCCAGCGGAAAAGAAGACCCTGGCGCGGCGGCGTAGTGTCCCTGATTCTGAATCTGATTTTCGTGATTCTGATCGCCTGGCCGGTTCTCTCTCTGGGGCATCTTCTGCCGAAGGAGGCATCCTTTGAACCCATTTATCTGTACGGCGAGTACAGCTATCTGATCAAGACGGACGAAACGAAGGGCCAATATCGTGATTTTGATACCTGGCAGGGCTCGCTCAGTGATCCCGATAAAACACACAGCTGGACGATTTCCGATGTGTTCTCCTATAAGGCCACCAACTTCTATGCGGACAAGACCCTGAGCGCGGTCATGTATGAGGATGGGGCCATGGTCTATGACGGGAATTACGTCAGGTTCATGAATTACAAGCCCCAGACCTCCGAATACATCGCCCTGGACGTGGAGCAGAAGGGTTATACGATCATTTCCGGCCGATTCAACGAGGAAAACCGCCAGGTGTACGTGATGACAAACGGCCCCTCTGCCGTCTGGCAGTCGGGTCACGGCTCGCAGCACTGGAACGAAAAGTATCAGTGGAATCAGGACTATAACAGCCTTTCCGGGACAGAGCGCTACGACTATCTGTTTGGGATCCTGACGGAAGCGGAAGAAAAGAACGGAGAACTGGGCAATTATGATTTCTTTACCTGCCTGTATTCCTACGGCAACGGCGAATTGCTGAGATACAAGGAAGGAACCGCGTGGTTTGCGGAGACAGGCGACGGAGAGATCCGCCTCTACAAATACGAACAGGGCTCCGGGAACACCAAAACCCTCACAGTCAAGAGAAGCTATGAGGGACACGGCTTGGGATATTTCACCTCGAACAATTCCTTCTATTACGTGGATCAGAATCAAGTGATGCGGCTGCGTTTGAAGAAGGAAGATCCGGAGCCGGAGTGCGTCTCGACCGGGGAGTCGAAGATCGGTTCGATCAATTTCATCCGGCACTCCAATGAACTGAATCTGCTCTATACTGTGCCGGAAGCTGGAAAATGGGTGCTCGACGTCGTGGATTCCGACCACAGGGAAACCCATGATCTGCAGTTCCGGGATTCGATCCTGTTTGCCAGCAGCACGAGACTGTTCATCTACAAGGACATGGAGATTCCGAAATGGGCGGCTTCCTTTGAGGATATGTATCGCAAGGCGGCGGTGATGTCCGATGTATACGGCATAAAAGGAACCGCGTCAAAAACGGTCCTGAAGATTCTCAAGATCGATTTTGAGCAGAGCTATGAATGCAACAGCTTCGTGATGAAAGATTGAGGTGCTCCCATGAAGGATAAAAAACTGACGATCAGAGAAACAAGAAGGCTGTTTCAAATCAGCCTGATCACGGTCATTGTTTGGGCGGTCACCGTCGTGTTTTCGAGGGTCGGAACCGGTGCGATCTTCTCGTTCTGCCTGAAAATCAGCCTCGTCGCAAGCCTGGTCTGCTTTGCGATGCATGCTTTTAAGCTGTCTTTTCTGAGCTTCCTGAAGATCGGCGGGTTTCTGATCCTGGTGGCGGCCTTCTGGGGGCTGGCGTATTGGATCATGCCGCTGGTCCGCGGCGCGTTCTGGGTGTTTTCCCTGATGATCACCTTTTTCGTGCTGACAGCAATTTATAGAATTTTGTTCAGATTGTACGGCTTGCAGAATATCTATTGAGCACCCGGGCGCAGGATGCGCTGCGCGCTCGCCGCGAGTTTCCTTCGCCTGCGGGGATTGGATCCGGTTTTTTGCGGGAGAGCCTCTCCGCAGAGGGGCTGCATCAAAGCGGCGGATCGGAAATGACAGCCATCCGGCGTAGAGCTGCCCGGCCTTCAATCCAATCGTTTGTTTTCCAAAGCGGCAAAAAGCGCCGAGGCGAGACGCCTCGGCGCTGCGTTTTGATGTGAGGGATCAATACTTCTTCTTTATGGCCATGAGAATCCCGCCGGCAAGGACCAGCACGGAGACGCCCAGCAGCATCCAGAAGGTCGTCCCGGAGCTTCCGGTCTGCGCCCCGCCCCTCGGGTCGAAATTGCCGCCGCCCTCGGGCGGCTGCGGACGTTCCCCTGAATCGCCCTTTCCGGAAGGAGACGGCCTCTCGCCGTTGCCGTTTCCGGTGGGCGATTCATTTGGATTCCAGCCGTCCGGCGGCGTGGGGCTCTGTCCGCTTTGACCGTCCGGCGGCGTCGGCATTTCGCCGTTCTCGCCCGAAGGGGGCGTGAAGCCGCCGGGCATTTGTCCGGGGGTTCCTCCGGGGCCGCCTTCTCCGCCGGGGCTGCCATGGCCGCCGGGCGTGCCGCCTCCGCCGCCCATGGAGCCCATGTCGGAGAGCTTCAGATCTCCGGTCTCCACGGCGCTTCCGTCCCCTGCCAGCTGGCGGCTGACCGCTTCGCCCCGCAGGGAAACGAAATCGGAAATGGCTTCCACGCCCGCCTCAAATTCCTCCGTGGTGCAGAACTTGGTCGGGTCCTTTTCCATGTAAGGCCGGATAATCTCAGCGGTCTCCGCGATCAGGGCCTCCAGCTCGCCGTTGGAGAACCAACGCTGAATGAATTCCGTGAACAGGGCGTGGTACTGCTCGGTATAGCTCTCGTCCGAGAAGATCCAGCCGATCATGGGCCGGTCGTCCAGGTCGCCGTTCACGGGCTCGTCGATGGAGGCGTTGACGGAGGAGGCGGCGTCTCCGGCCTGGAAGGTGCCGAAGGCCAGGTTGTAGTCCCAGGGGATCATGCCCAGCTTCCCGTCCTTCTCGTGCAGATAGTAGTTGTGGATCATGCTGCCGGTGTAGCTGTCGCCGTTGACGACGAAGTTGTGCACCACAAAGTAGCGCAGGACCTTGTCCATGTCCAGAACCTCCTCCAGATTCTCATAGCTGCTGAGCTGCTTGAGGGAGGAGATCAGCCGCTTCTGATCGGCGTTCGAGATGTCGGTTTTGGCGCTTGAGAAGATGTTGGAATAGCTGTCCGGGTCGTCGTCGATATATTTGAGCTTCACGTCGTCGCTGCCCATTCCGCCGAAGCCCCCGCCGGGGAAGCCTCCCCCCGGGAAGCCGCCCTGCTGATTATCGCCGCCGGGCTGCCCGCCCTGGCCGGACTGACCGGGGAAGCCGCCGGGATGCCCGCCTTCGCCGGACTGACCGGGGAACTGGCCGCCCTCGCCGCCGGAGCCGCCCTCCCCTTGGGAAGAGGCCTCGCCGCCGGGGAGCCCGGTCTCTGCCGGCTCGGTCTGGGTGTCGGGCTGCTGTTCTTTGCCCTGATCACCGAAGCCGAAATCAAAGTCCAGATCGTCAAAATTGAAGTCCTTGCCGTTGCCGCGGCCGCCGCCGAAGCTCATGCTGTCGGGCTTGTAGAGATCGCCGGTGTCGGAGCCGTAATTCCGGGCCAGGAAGCTGTCCTCCACGCCCTCCACGGCCAGATACAGGCCCCAGTCCTCGCCGTTCACCGTGAGGTAGGCGAAGGAGCAGAGGGGGGCGTCGACCCCGAAGTCCGCCATCATCCGATAGGCCAGGTAGTCCTTCATCATGGTGTTGTCCTGGATCAGATTGTTCAGGCAGAGCTTGTCCAGACCGTCCAGGGATTTGCCGGACTCGTTGTGGTCGAACTCCAGCTTGAAGCTGTAGCGCTGGCTGCCCATGGACTTTACGGAGGACAGGGAGGTGTTTCCCTTGGCGCGGATGGCGATGTTGGCGTGCTTTTTGCCGTCCACCACCACGGTGCAGCTCGCGTACTCCTCATTCTCGCAGCTTTCGATGAAGGAATCCCAATCGTCCATCACGATGTCGATTTTGTGGACATAGCTCGTATCGAACAGCGTGCTCTCGTATTTCACGGTCTTCGCCGCGGCGGTGAGGCCGAGAGAGCCGCTGCACATGAAAAGGATCGTCAGCACCAGGGTCAGGGCGACAGCGGCAAGGCAGATCTTGTCAATATGCTTGCTCGTTGACATATGGGATCACTCCTTAACCCATGTATTCGCCGTTGTAGCTCACCAGCACCGCGCTGTTGACGTGGTTCATATCCGACAGAGTGTTGACGAAATCGGTGTTGTCGTCCTTCAGACGGACCTCCAGGTTCAGCTCGATCAGGCCGTTCTGGGCGGACTTGGACTTCACCACGCAGCGCTCCGTCTGGGCGTTCAGATACTTCATGGCCTCCTGCTCCGCGGCGTGATCGGCGCAGGACAGGACCACGATATAGGGATTCTTATGGGGCTTTTTGTTGACGAAGAAGAGGAGGATCAGGCCGATGATGACGCTGCCGATCACCGCCAGGGGGATCATGCCGGCCGCCAGGATGATGCCCGCCGCGATGGACCAGAAGAGGAAGGCGATGTCCAGGGGCTCCTTGATGGCGGTACGGAAGCGGACGATGGACAGGGCGCCCACCATGCCCAGGGAGAGGACCACGTTGGAGGTCACGGCCAGGATGACCTGGGAGGTGATCATGGTCAGGGCGATCAGGGTGGTGCCGAAGGAGGAGGAATACATGACGCCCCGGTAGGTCTTCTTATAGACGAAGAAGATGAAGATGCCGATGCCAAAGGCCAGGGCGATGGTCAGCGCCATATCCAGGACGCTGACGGCGGTGATGTTCTCCAGAAAGCTGGATTTGAAGATGTCGCTGAAGCTGAAGGTATCCAGAAGGATGTTGGAATGAATCATGGTTTGCTGCTCCTTTCAAAATTAACCGTAAATCCGGCATTGCTCATATTTGGAAAAGGCTGCCACGCGGCGGCCGGGGATGGTGACTGCGTCCTTGATGATGTCCGGCAGGTATTCGTCCCACTTGACCTCCAGGATCATGGGCGAGTCCCCCGCGGGGAGGGTCAGGGTCCCGGGATTCAGGAAATCGGTGCGGAAATCTCCGGTGCGGATGTCGCGGTCGATGGTGACCCGGACGTTGCCGGGGGCAAAGACGAAGGGATCCCGGGTGTAGTCCACGATGGTTTTCGGACGCAGCCCCTGGGAATTCATTTTGGAATACAGCTCCGCGCAGAGGGGGCGGCCGGAATCGACCATCCAGCCCAGGTCTCCGTCCACGATGCGCCGGGCCTCCTCCGCGGAGATCCGGCAGCTCTCCTTGGCGCAGAGTCCGTTGATTTTGCTTTTCTTTTCCAGCACGATGAAGCTTGTGTCGCCGTTGTAAAAGCGGATGCGGAACTTCTCGCGGATGTTGACCCCGTCGATCTTCTCCCGCAGGGCCTTGTCGTTGGCGTTGTCAAAATACAGGCTGCGGATCTGATAGGCCCCGTTGACCGCGTGGGCGTCCCGCTTCATGACCGCGTTCAGCCGTGCCAGCAGCACCAGCCGATCCAGGGTGTTGATTTCGTGCTTCCATTCATGTCGGTACTTCATTGAGGGCTCATTCCTCCTTTCTGCGGTCAATATAGCACGTCAACCTAAATTGAACTTAAAAATAAAAAAGAAGCAAGGGAAAAACTCGCTTCTTTTCCGCGGGGCTCCCGCGGGTCCGTTATGTGGGACAGGAGACGGTCCGCTGGGTCCTTTTCGTATGTTCGTGTTTCTTTGCCTGGAAAGTATAAGCCTTCCCTGGCGTTGGGGTTCACCGGGAAGGCGGCCGGGTTTTCCGGAAATCAGCGGGGAAGCCGCACGTTCGGGTCCTGCATGATGGGAAAAACCGGGGGTTGGTATCTGCGGAAAACCTGTGCTTTTTGGCCCCTGAGAAATGAAAACGACCTCCGGAAGCGACGTCCGGAGGTCGTGATTGCGTATTCGGATAAAAAGGGATCAAAGAACGGATTTTGGAATTGTGCAGGGAACGGGACATCTCCATCAACAAGCTCTGCACCATGAGCGGCGTGACCCAATCGACGGTCAATAACATCGTCAGCGGCAGAAACAAGAGCGTCTCGATCTCCACGATCAAAAAGCTCTGCGACGGCCTGGATATGCCGATCGAAGAGTTTTTTCATTCCGATCTGTTCCGCGGCCTGGAACAGGAAATTAAATGATAATAGAGATAATCACCGTGGCAGTTGACGGACTGTCACGGTGATTATGTTTGGAGATCAGCTGCCAAGCCATATCTTTTTTGCTCAGATATGGGGGCCCCATCGAAGCCCGGCACCAGCGGGTTCGATGGGGAAAAGGAGGAGACATGGAGCACAGATGAAAAAACGGCAGCCGCAAAAAGCGGTTGCCGTTTTTGAGCCGTGCGGAGTGATCTCCGACGTGGAAGGGCAGAGCAAAAAAGATACCACCTCATAAGAATCACAGGACACGTGTGGAGAAGTCTCTTCCCACATTTCAGCAGAAAACAGCTCACTTTTGGGATCAACATAGCACCTTTTTTGCCATTACTAGCAGAGCTTCCGCTTCTCCTATTTTCTTTGAGTATTCTTTTTCATAATTACGGATTGTTTGAGAAATCTTTTTTTGCTCGCTAACATCTTTTGGTAGATCAACAATAATGGAATCCACCTGTTCGGGAGTTAATTCTATTAAACCAGTTGAGATGCAATTTGCTTGACACAGTACAGCAAGGCCTGTATAATTAATGATAATTCGATAACCTGAGGGTTGCAATGCAGGGATGAGGGGCTTGAAATGTGGAGATCTGTCTGTTATCTGATTCTCACCGCCGGATCATTGGTCTTGTCCTGCTGGTGGTTTGGCCTGGACAGTCGAGCGTCTCTGCTTCGGGCTACAGTTTCCGGTTTCGTTTGCGGGGTGATCTGCATGTTATGCAGGCCTGCCCCGCCGCTGTTCGCTTTTTCGGCCTGCGCGGCTGTATGGCTGCTTTCGGGGCTTGTTCTGCGGCAAAAAGCAGTTGCAGAGACGATTGTTTTGCTGCTCGCCGCCGCAATTTGGCCTGTGCTTCTATTGTTGGCGAATCTGGAGGGGCGTTTTCATGAAATATGGAAATATATAGGATATGTTCTCATTTGCACCGCAGCTTTTTTTGTAGCCCTGCACCAAGGTATACCGAAAAAACGGCTCAATAACGCTTGGCTGCTCCATTTGCTGGAGGACGGGGAACGCTGCGCGCTTCTGTTTCCCGCGTTCGGACTTGGCTTGGCTTCTCTGACGGCTGCCATGTGCAGGAGAGACGGCATCTGGACAATTGCGGGGCTCATCGCACTGCTGATTCTCTGGGGATTGAGCGCCGGCGATACGAAGCTTTTGGCTCAACAGCGGCAGTTGGCCCGCAGGGAGCAGGCGCTGAACGATTGGCAGCGGGACTCCCGGGAATACATGAACACGATCCGCTCTCAGCGGCACGATTTCAACCTGCATATTCATGCCCTGACAGGGCTGATTGACAGCGGCGATTATGCCGCCTGCCGGGACTATCTGCACCGTATGGCTGCGGAGGCGGCGGACGTCAACGACATCATGCCCGTCAGCGACGCCGTGGTGGGCTCCATGCTCTACCTCATGCGGGAGGAGGCGCGCAGTCGCGGGACGGATATTCGCTACAAGGTCACCTATGATATGCGTGACACCATGTGCAGCGGCTTTGCCTGCAACAAGATCATCGGCAATCTGCTGCAAAATGCCATCGACGCAGCCGTAAGCGAGCAGGACAAGGCCTGCGGCATTCAGATGTGCGTCTTCCGCCGCAGGGGTAACACGGTCATCACGGTGGAAAACCGCTTCACAGGCGAACGCTCCGCGATTTTGCGGGCCTTTGAGGTGGGCTACTCCACGAAAAAGCACCATGAGGGCATCGGCCTGAGCATGGTCCAGCGGACGCTGGAGCAATGCGGCGGCCGGATCTATCCGGAGTTTGAGGGCGAGCGCATCCGCTTTGTGGTGAACATTCCCAACCGCGTGAATCTGGATACAGAGGAGGAAGCAATGTGATTCGGACCTGGATTGTGGACGACGACCCCAATTCCCGCCTGGCTGCCGAGACGGCGCTGTCCGCCTTCCCGGACGTGGAGATCGTGGGCAAATACGGCTCCGGAGCAGAGCTGACGGCCGCCCTGGAGCGGGAGCGGGCGGACCTTCTGGTGCTGGACATTGAGCTTGGGCAGGAGCTGGGCTTCGACCTTGCCCGCCGGCTGCAGCAGAGCTGCCCCCGGCTGCTGATCATCTTTCTGACCGGCCATGCCTCCTACGCCATCGACGGCTACGGCTTCCACCCGGTGGATTTCCTTACAAAGCCGATCCGGCCCAGCCGTCTGGATGAGGCGATTGCCGAGGTCCGGCGCCGGCTCGGAAGCCGCGCCGAGCGGGAGGAGGACGCCCAGATCATGCTGCGCCTGCTGGGCGGCTATCAGATCGTGGACGTGAAGCAGATCCTGTACATCGAGCGCCGCAGCCGCCGGATCTATATGGTCACGGAATCCGGTGAAACCCGGATCGCCAACTATACCCTCCGGGAACTGGAGGAGATGCTGGAGCCCCACGGCTTTTTCCTCTGCTATCAGTCGCTGCTGGTGTCTCTGCGCCGGGTGACGGAGGTCCGAGAAATGGGCCGGGGCCTGTTTGAGCTGACGCTTCGGGGCTGCAATACTCCGCTGCCGGTTTCCCGGAACCGCTATGAGGAGCTGCTGGCCCGGCTGGACAGATCCGTGCCCGGATAGCGCCCAGCTGCACGGAACAAAATAAACAACGAAACTCGCACGATAGACAAAATCTATTGCGCGGGTTTTCTTTTTCATGTATAAATATAACAAAAAGAAATCAGAATTTATCTGCAGGAAAGGATGATCGTGATGGCCAAGCAAGAGAGCCAGGATTCCATCCGGATCAAGGAACGGAAGGGCACCTGGCGGCGGTTTGTCAAGCTCTTCACCAAGTGTCGGCTTCCCTGGCTGCTTCTGCTGCTCTACATCGGGCTGGAGGTTGTCTTCGTCAACGTGGGCGTGGATCAGACGGACGCCATGGCGCAGCTCTTCGCAGGCGACACCAGCGCCCCGGTGCTTGCAAAGGTCATCGGCCTCATCGTTGCCAATCTGGTGCTGGCCAACCTGGTAGTCTTCACCCGTGCCGTCACTAGCGCCCGGATTGACCGGAACATGCGCACCGCGCTGACAGACAAGATCCTGCGCCTGCCGATGCGGTTCTTCAAGAGCGAGAACCCGCGGGATACCATCTACCGCATCGTTCAGAACTGCGTTGTGATCACCTCTACGATCATGCTCTTTCTGATCCCCATCGCCACGGCAGGCTATAAGGCAGCCGCCATTGTGGGCCGGGTCTTCACCCATGACTGGCGCCTGTCCGTCATCATGCTGGCCTTCGTACCGCTGCAGATTCTGATCGCATTCCTGTTCGGCCGAGTCAACTTCTCCCTGAGCGAGCGGGAGGCGGACGTGAAGGCCACCCTGACCCGCCGCCTGGCGGAAATCCTCACCAACATCCCCCTGGCCAAGGCCTTTGCCCGGGAGGACCGGGAGGCGGAGCGCAGCGAAAACCTGGTGGACCGGCTCTACAAGGTCAATATCAAGGGCGGCTGGGTGGACCAGTTCAAGGACCTGGGCCAGACCAGCGTAAACCTGATCCAGGCAGCGGTGATTGCGCTTACGGGCATCGCCCTGCTCAAGGGCGGCGACATCAAAACCCGCGCGTGGATCTCCTTCTTCATGTTCTCCACCACCTTCAACGGCGCCATCTATGAGCTGCTCATCTACTGGAACAACATCAAGGTGATCCAGGGCGGCGCCGATAAGGTTGCCGAGATCATGGACGCTCTGGAGGAGGATCCGGCGGGCGAGGCTGTGGATACGCTGCATGGAGATCTGGCGCTGGAGGATGTATACTTCGGCTATGAGCCCGAAGTGCCTGTGCTGCAGCATGCCAGCTGTGTCTTCCCGGCAGGCAGCGCCACGGCGCTTCTGGGTGAGAGCGGCTGCGGCAAGACCACGCTTGTGAGTCTTTTGATGCGGCTGTACGATCCCCAGTCCGGCCGCATCACCGTGGACGGCCGGCCCATCACCGACTACGCGCTGGCGGATTACCGCCGTCAGTTTGTGATGGTCTCCCAAAACGATATGATCTTCTCCGGAACCATCCGGGAAAACCTGTGCTACGGCAGCGGTCCGCTGCCGGACGAGCGCCTGACAGACGCGCTCCGGAAGGCCAACGCCTATGACTTTGTCATGGCCATGCCCGGCGGGCTGGACGCTGCCGTCGAGGAATACGGCGGCAACCTCTCCGGCGGCCAGCGGCAGAGGCTGTCGGTGGCCAGGGCCATGCTCAGCGATGCACCCTATGTGATCCTGGACGAGCCGGCCTCCGCCATGGACGCGCTGGCAACGGCGGAGCTCATGGAGACGCTGAAGGTCCTGTGCGCCGGCCGCTGCCTCATCGTCATTGCCCACAGCCCGGCGGTGCTGGAGCTGGCCAACCGCGTGGTGGTCATCAAGGACGGCGCCGCGGTCTATCAGGGCGGCGTGGAGCAGGCCGTGCAGGAGAATGCCTTCGTCCGGGCCTTTGTCGGAGGGGAGGTGGCAGCGCAATGACACAGAAGAAGGAAAAGGGCCTGTGGAAGCGGACGCTGCACATCTTCACGCAGTTCCGGATCCCCTGGCATCTGTATGTGCTCCAGGTCATTCTGGGCATCGTCTCCACCAAGGTTGCCCTGCTTTACATTCCCTATCTCACCGATCTGCAGATGGGCAACATCCATGAGCCCGGCCTGGTGGGCGGCTATCTGGGCTATTCGCTGCTCAGAGCTGTCACCTCCGTGGCGGTCCACATCCCCACCTTCTACGCGACGTGCATCGTCTCGCGGAACCTCCAGAACCGGCTGACCCGCCACGCGCTGCACCTGCCTATGCGGGCCTACGAGCGCAGCGCCTCCAATCTGGTGGGCTGGATCATGGACGGCAGCGCCTACGCCGACGGGCTCATCACCTCTGTGGTGGGCTTCCTGACCGGCGCCGCGGCCGCCTGGATGAGCGTCACCGCGCTGCCTGCTCTGGAGACCTCTATGACGGTCATTGTCATCGTCATCCTGGTCTACGTCATTTTCAGCACCTGGGTGGAGGGCCGCCTGCTCTTCCTGCGGGAGCGCAGAGAGAAAAAGGCCCGCGCCGAGCTCACCGCGTACCTCGCCGAGCATCTAAGCTACTTCACCCAGATCAAGCAGCTCCATGCCCAGCAGGAGGAGCTGCAGCGGGGAAAGATTGCCATTGAAGGCTACTACAAGGCGGAGCTCTACCAGGCGGTGCTCACCTTGCTCAACAACTTTGTCTCCGGCTCAGTCACGGACGTCATCAACATCCTGGTGTTCGTTCTGGGCGTGCCGATGGTGCAGGGCGGCCGGCTGTCACTGACGGAGCTGGCAGCCTTCCAGAACATCATCCTGGTGGCCTACAACTCGCTCAGCAGCCTGCCCAGCCTCTACACGTCCTTCATGTCCTACAACGGCCGGCTCTTCTTTGTGGGCCAGCTGATGGCGGAGCCCGAAGAGGTTCTCAAGCGTTCCGGCGGCATGGACCGGGAGGACGAGTCCATCCACTTTGAAAACGTCAGCTTCGGCTACGATCCGGAGCGGCCTGTCCTGCAAAATGCCACCTTTACCATTCCCAAGGGGAAGGTCACCATGGTGGCCGGACCCAACGGCAGCGGCAAAACCACGCTGTTCAAGCTGATCGAGCGGTTCTACACCCCCGACAGCGGCAAGATGACCTTCGGCAGCACGGACGCCGAGCAGATCCACCTGGACGAATGGCGGCAGAGCTTCGCCTACGTGCTCCAGGAGCCCCAGCTGTTTGACGGAACGATCCGGGACAACATCGCCTTCGGCATGGATCGGGCGGTGACGGACGAGGAGATCTTCTCCGCCGCCCGTCTGGCCTGCGCCGACGAGTTCATCCGGACGCTGCCCGAGGGTTACGACTTCGTCATCGGCGACAACGGCAGCCGGCTCTCCGCCGGCCAGCGGCAGCGCATTGCGATTGCCCGCGCCGTGATGCTGGACCCGGCCTATCTGCTGCTGGACGAGGCAACGTGTAACATTGATATTCTCGCGGAGAAACAGGTGACCGAGGCCATGCTCCGGCTGATGGAGGGCCGCACCACCGTAATGATCTCCCACGATATGCGCATGCTGGACCGGGCCGACCAGGTGGTGGTGCTCAGCGGCGGCACCGTGGAGATCGCCGCGCCACGGGCGGAGGCAATCGCCTCCAGCCCCACACTGAAAAAGCTCATCGCCGCGGAAGCGGGGAAAGGAGAAACCGAATGAGGACAAAAGTCAACCGGCTCCTGGATTACCGGGAGGTGCCCTTTGAAAGGCAGGTGGTGATCCGTGATCCGGACGCCGCCTGGATGAAGAAACGCATGAACGCCCTCACCCGCAGACGCAAGCAGACCGTGAGGCCGGAGCGGATCGAGCCGGGCGACGTGGCGACCCTGGCCCTGAAAAGCACGCTGGAACGGTTCAATCGCCCCACGGTTCCGGTGACGGTGGGCAGCGGGATCTTCAGCGCGGAGCTGGAGGCCCAGCTTCCCGGCATGGCCGTGGGCGAGAGCAAATGCTGTACGGTGCAGGGAACGACCGTCACCGTCACCGTGCAGGACATCCGCCGGACCGTCTTTCCCGAGCCGACGGACGAGGATCTCCGCGCCTTTGCCCAAACCGCTGCGGACGATTTCAGCGGCATCGACACCGTAGAGGCCTACCGGACCTGGTTGACGGAGGGCTACCGGAAGGAGCAGCGCAATCACGCCGTTTTTGACACCATGCAGCATGTTCTCGACACCGTTCTGGCGCAGAGCGACTGGGACTTTTCGGACGAGGACCTGGAGGAGTTGTACCGGCAGGGAATGGAGCAGCTCCGGCAGGAGGTCGAGGAGGAAAACGGCCCCCGGCTGGAGGAGATGACCTCCGAGCAGCTGATCCGGGTCACCGGGCTGGACTCTCTGGAGCGGATCCGGTCCTATCTGCGCGAGCAGGGAGAGCCCATGCTGGCCTCCTTTGTGTGGCTGGCCGTCTGCAACGGGAAGGACCCGGCGGAGCTGAGCCTCGAGGAGGCAGGCGCGCTGAGCTGGGAGTTTCTCCAGCGGTATGTAACTGATTCCATTTCATTCAAGGAGGAACCGTAAAATGACCGTATATGCAACCGACGAAACCTTCCGCAGCCTGATCGGCGAGGGCCTGGTGATTGTGGACTTCTTCGGCAAGACCTGTGTGCCCTGCAAAATGATCGCCCGCGTGCTGGAGGACCTGGAGGACGAATTCCCCTTCCTGCAGATCGTCAAGGTGGATGTGGACGACTGCCCCGAGACCGCGGCGGAATACCGCGTCAACGGGATTCCCGATCTGTACTATTATAAAGACGGCAAGCTGGTTCTGCACGAGGTTGGCGCCGTCAACGAGGATGAGATTCGCAGCCATCTGGCTGAGTTTCTGTATTGAAAATCAAATGGATAAAGGAGATTCTATCATGAAAAAGCTTGCAGCACTTCTTCTGGCCCTTGTGATGGTCCTGGCCCTGGCCGCCTGCGCCGGTACCCCTGCGGAAAAGCCCACCGACACCAAGGCCCCCGCCACCGAAGCCCCCGCCACCGAAAAGAACGCTGACACCACCGCTCCCGCCACCGAGCCTGCCGGGACCGAGCCTGTGGAAAGCACCGCGCCCAAGGGCGAAGCCGGCGGCGTCGATCTGAGCCAGTATCCCGCCAAGCTGGGCGACTGGACTGCGCAGAACTTCAACGACTACTTCACCGCCCTGGGCATCTATGACACCCCCGACTACATCTATCTGCAGGACCACACCAACTACTATGCCGGCCTGCCCGTCAATGAGTGCGGCGGCTACATGGACGACGGCGGCCAGTACATGACCGGCGTCTTCACCATGAAGTCCGATGACACCGAAGGCAGCGTGGAGGAGTTCCTCAACGCCGTCCGCGAAAAGCATGCCTTCCCCGAGTCCATGGGCAACCTTCCCGTGGATCATCTGGCCGACGGCGTAATCTTCTTCTACGGCTTCTCCCAGGATGAAGACTTCTACAACGCCTTTGACAAGGCCTGCACGGATCTCTTCACTGCGCTGGGTGTGACTCCCGACTTCTGATCGGAGCGAGAAATTGGCGGTGTCGGTAATCCGACGCCGTCAATTTCAGAGAGGAGACTGTGATGCGATCTCAGCTTTTGGAAATGAAAAACTATATGACCCTGCCCCTTGAGGAACTGGACCAGCATTTCCCGCCCTCCGCGCTGGCCTCTGAGGTCAACAACGACGTGCAGCGGGACCTGCTTTCCCATCGCCGCCTGACGGACTGCGATACCGTGGCGGCCGGAGATACCGTCACCGTCTGCCTGGAGGGCAGCACGCCGCGCTATCAGAGGAAGGCCCTGCCGCTGACGGTGGGAAAGGGCTTGTTTGACCCCGCGCTGGAGGCCGCTCTGGTGGGCCGGGCCGTGGGGGAGCGCTTTTCCGCACCTTCGGCGGAAGGCCCGGTTCCGGCCACCGTGCTGCAATGCCGCCGCCGGATCGTCCCGGAGCTGAACGACGCCTTTGTCTTGTCCCTGGACCTGGAGGGCGTGTCAACGGTGGCCCAATATCGGACGCAGCTCGAGGATCATTACCGGCAGTTTTATCATGAGGGCTACGTGGACTTCTTTGCCCAGGACCTCTTCAACCGGATGTGCGAGCACAGCCGCTGGGCGCTGGACGAGGCAGAGATGGCCGAGCTGAACGCCCGCTGGCACGCCCTGCAGGCAGAGGTCCGCACCTTCCACGACACCGTCCTCGGCGACGAGGAAAACGCCCGGCAGATCCTTGCCATCGAGGAGGAGGACCTGCTCTTTCTGGTCCGGCTCTTCCTGGTGGACTGCCTGATGACGGGCGTCGACAGCCGCACGGTCATGCCGGATCTCAGCAACCGCGCCCTGCAGCAGCTGCGGGAGCAGGTTTTGAAGCCGATTGCGCGCTATCTGGACGACAAGGTTCACGTTGATTTTGAAGCGGAGGAGGAAGCCCTGTGATTATCGAAGCCACTGACAAAACCTTTGACGCCCTCAAAGCGGAGGGCGTTGCCATCATTGATTTCTATTCCACCCACTGCGGCCCCTGCCGCGCCCTGCTGCCCAAGCTGCTGGACATCGAGGGGGATATGCCCTACATCACGCTGATCAAGGTCAATACCGATCGCTGCCCCGAGCTTGCCGAGCGCTACCGGATTTTGTCTCTGCCTACGGTCTACCTCAGCAAGGACGGCGAAATGCGTCAGGTAAACGCCTACGACGAAGAGGAGCTGCGGCAGTCTCTGGCCGAGCTGCTCTACAGCTGAGGGAAAGGAGTCTGCCATGCGCTATGACGTAGCCATCGTGGGCTCCGGTCCTGCTGCCGTCTCTGCGGCGCTGACGCTGAAGCTGCACAACAAGTCCATCCTCTGGTTCGGCTCCCGCTTGCTCAGCCCCAAGGTGGAGAAGTCCGAAAAAATCGCCAACTACCCGGGCGTTGCCATGGTCACGGGGCCGGAGCTGAACCGGCTGTTCCGCCTCCAGGCGGAGGAGCTGGGGCTGGAGATCACCGAGCGCCGGGTCACAAGCATTCTCAGCACGCGCCGCGGCTTCATGCTCCAGGGTGGGGATGAGATCTACGACGCCAAGGCCGTCCTTCTGGCTACCGGCGCCGTGAGCGCCAAGGGGTTTGACGGCGAGGAGCGCCTGCTGGGCGCCGGCGTCAGCTATTGCGCCACCTGCGACGGACACCTCTACAAGGGCAGGCAGATCGCGGTCTACTGCGGGTCGAAGGAATTTGAGCACGAGGTTGTCTACCTGGCGGAGCTGGCCGAAAAGGTCTGGCTCTTCACGCCCTACGCCGACTGCGGCGTGGAGCGGAAAAACGTGGTGCGCTGCACCGAAAGGCTCACGAAGATCCGGGGCGAGGACCGGGTCAGCGGCGTGATGACGGCCGACGGGACGGAGCTTCCGGTCGACGGCGTGTTTGTGCTGCGAAACGCCGTGGCGCCGGCTGCGCTTCTGCGGGGGCTGGAGATGAACGGGCCGGATATCGCGGTCAACCGGAGCATGGAAACCAGCAAGCCCGGCGTCTATGCCGCCGGGGACTGCACCGGCCGGCCGTATCAGCTGACCAAGGCTGTGGGAGAGGGCAACGTGGCCGCCCACAGCATCCTGAAATTCCTTGCCGCAAAGGAAGGAACACAGGAAAGCATCTAACCGGAGACGCAGGAAAACTGAAGGAGGAATGAAGGATGCAGGCAGGGATGAAGCTGTGCGGGTTTGCACTGACCCGGGTGCGGGCGCTGGAGGAGCTGGGAGGCCGCCTGGTGGAGATGACCCATGTGAAGACCGGCGCCGAGCTCTGCTGGCTGGATCGACAGGAGGAAAACAAGGCTTTCTGTATTGCATTCAAAACGATTCCGGAGGATTCCACCGGCGTTTTCCACATTTTGGAGCATTCGGTTTTGTGCGGCTCCGACAAATACCCCGTGAAAGAGCCCTTTGTGGAGCTGCTGAAAACCTCGGTTCAGACCTTTCTGAACGCCATGACCTTCCCAGACAAAACTGTATTCCCTTTCAGCACCCGGAACGACCAGGATTATTTCAACCTAATGGATATCTATTTGGACGCAGTGTTTCATCCTGCCATCTACCACAAACCGGAGATCTTCCTCCAGGAGGGCTGGCGCTATGAGAACGTCGGAGAACAGCCGGTGTATCAGGGCGTGGTTTTGAATGAGATGAAGGGTGATTATGCTTCCCCTTCCACACTTTTGCAGCGCACTATGAATTCCCTGCTGCTGTCGGATACCTGCTATCGTCACGAATCCGGCGGCGATCCAGCCTGCATTCCGGATCTGAGCTATGAGCAATTTCTGGCGATGCACCAAAAATACTACCATCCCTCCAACGCCCGCATTTCCCTGGTGGGCAGCGTTGATTTGGAACGGGCGCTTGAAAAACTGGACTGCTTCCTCTCGGCCTTTGACTGCCGGGCAACCGACTTTGAGATCGGCACACAAAAGCCCGTGGCAGCCGCTGTGCAGGAAGCTTTCTATGAAATCGGTCCCGACGAATCGTTGACCGGGAGGACCATCCTATCCTGCGGCACCCTTCTGGGCAGCTATGAGACCCAAGAACGCAATTGGGCAGCCTCCATCTTGGCAGACTACCTGGCGGGAGACGATGACGCTCCTCTGAAGCGGGCGATCTTAGACGCAGGCTTGGGGCAGGATATGAGCATCCGCCTGCACGACGGCATCCGGCAGAGCGTGATTTCCTGGGAGGTTTGGAATACCGACAGCAGCCTGCTTTCCAGCGTAAAGGAGCTGATTCGGGATGTGCTGACGGACCTGGCAGACCGCGGATTGGATCATAGCCGCCTGTTGGCCTGCTACAACCATTTCTCCTTCGGCATGCGGGATCGGGACAGCGCAGGGTATCCCCGCAGTGTGGCAGAAGCCCTGGAACTGTTGGATACCTGGCTTTACGGCGGCGATCCCGCCGAGGGATTGTTGGTGGAGGACTTGCTGACAAGTCTTCGGAAAAAGCTGGACACGCCTTATTTTGAGGACCTGATCCGAGAGCTGTTTTTGGATGACAGCCACAGCGCCACAGTTTTGCTGATTCCATCCCATACGATCGGAGCAGAAAATGCCGCACGGGAAGCAGCGCGGATTGCTGCTGAGCAGGCAGGCTGGACCACGGCTCAAAAAGCGGAGCTGCTGGCCAGGGAGATTGCTCTCACCCACTGGCAGCAAACCCCGGACAGCGAGGAGGCCCTGGCTGCCATCCCCATGCTGCGGCTCAGCGATATGAAGGAAGCGCCGGAAGCTCTTCCGGTCAGTCTCAGCAGTCTCGGGGAGGTCCCTCTCCTTCGCCACAGGACCAGCAGCAGCCTGGCCAGGCTGAGGGCCCACTTCGATTGCTCAGATCTTCCGATGGAAGAGCTGCCGATGCTAAACCTTCTTTCCCGACTGCTGGGATGCTTGCCCACAGCCCGACACAGCGAAACAGAATTGCAGATTCAGGTAAAACAGGTGATCGGCGCCTTGGGCTTCCAGCCCATTGTGTTCCCCGGAAAGGATTTGGCGCATTGCCGCGTCCTGTTCTCGGCACGGCTGGCCTGTCTGCCCGAACAGACGGAAGCTGCTGCGGCACTGCTGCGGGAAATTCTCACCGAAACCAGCTTCCGGGGCCGAAAGCGTTTGCGGGATGTATTGAACCAAGCTGCCATGGAGGGTCAGATGTCACTGGCCTCTGCCGGCCATCAGTACGCGATTTCCAGGGTCAACGCGGCCGGATCCGCCCACGGCGCGGCGCGGGAGTATTTGTCCGGTATCACCGCGGTCAACTGGGTAAAGGCTTGGAGTGAGGTTGACGATTCTGCTCTGGATGGACTGCTGGACCGACTGGAGAAGATTTCCAAGCGTTGCTTCACGACTGCTCGGCTGACCCTGTCTGCCTCAGAACAGGTCACGGATGCTGCGCTGGCTGTCCTGACCCTGCCCGTAGGCGAGTCTGTTGTGCGGGAAGCCGTTTACACACCAATGCCCGCAGGGCTGCAGGAAATTCCGATCCCTGCAGCCGTTGGCTTTGCAGCCATGGGCGCCAATCTGGAGCGCCATGGAAGGGTCTTCTCCGGCAGCCTGCAGGTGCTGGCCAGTGTGCTGAATTATACATATCTATGGAGAGAAATCCGGGTGCAAGGCGGCGCCTACGGCTGCGGCTTCTTTGCCAGGAACGAGGGCGACGCTGCTTTTTACACCTATCGGGACCCTCAGCCCGCCAAATCTCTGGATGTGATGCGGAATGTTTCAGGGTACCTGCAAGCCTTCTGCCGGGAGAAGCCGAATCTCACAGGCTTTATCCTGGGTTCTGTTTCCGCTTTGGACCCACTGTTGAACACTGAGCAAAGGATCAGCGTTGCCGAAAACCGTTACTTCAAGGGAATCAGCCCTGAGACCTTCTGCCGCTGGTACCGCGAGCTGCTCAAAACAACGATTGAAGATCTGTCTTCTTTCTCTTGCCTGTTGGATGAGATGATAGCCGACAACAATATCTGCGTCCTTGCGCCAAAGAACCTGCGGGTAGATCGGATGCAGTAGGTCACAGTGTGGAGCAAGCCATTCTGCAAAGCGTCACGGATCTCGGAAGAATGGATCGCAGCTTATACAGAGCTGACCTATAAAAATGTTCAACGATGAGACAGAAACTGGGACGCTGCATTTTGGAAACCATATCTTTTGTGAAAATAATCATTCGGAAGAACTATTTGGAAACTCATGTTTTTGTCCCATCTGCTTCATGGTTCATTTCAGGATTAAAGGCACTGCTTTTAAAATAATCCAGCGCTTGTAGACTTGGTTGAACAGCTTTTGCAAGAACGGTTGTTGAAATCATACCGAAATTTGCAGACAGTTTTTGAGAAACTTTTTCTCGGAGATTGTCTGCTTTTTTCATGCCTTTCCCCCGTCGTTTTGGACGGAATTCACAAAAAAGAAATCTGCTGATTTTTGTGCAGGTTTTTTTGGGTTTTTTGTATTGTTTTTGTACGCTTTGCCTGCTATGATTGAGAAAAACGCAAATGGATCCTGTGCTGTGTGAAAGAACAGGCGGCCGTGCCGGGTCTGCACGGGCGCCCCGAAACGCACGAATCAGCCATTTAGGGAGGAACAGGCAAATGGTAACCTCTAAAAACTCTCGCCCAAGAGCTCGAAATATGGTATAATGAGAGCAAGGAGGCGAGGGCATGGGTCAGCTAAGTTTTTGGGATGAAAGCAGACGCCTGGATAAGCTCAGTGAGTTGGGCGACTGCTTAGTGAGATTGCAGAAAGCAATCAATTGGAACATTTTTGTTCCTACGTTAAAACGTGTTTTTCGCAAGAGTGCAAAAGGGCCTGGTGGACGTCCGCCTTACGACTATCTCATGATGTTCAAGATTCTCGTTCTGCAGAGGATCTACAATTTGAGTGATGACCAGACAGAATATCAAATCAATGACCGCATGAGCTTCATGCGCTTTCTCGGACTTCGGATTGAAGACAAAGTACCTGACGCAAAAACAATCTGGGCCTTTCGGAATGCTTTGTCCGAGGCTGGAGTGATGCGGGAACTGTTTGATTTGTTCCAGCAGCAGCTTCACAAAGAGGGCCTTATCACAAGAACAGGAACGATTGTCGATGCCAGCTTTGTAGAAGCACCGGTGCAGCGCAACAGCAAGGAAGAACGCGCAGCCATAAAGAATGGAGAAATCCCGGAAGAATGGCAGGGCAATGCGAACAAGCTGCGGCAAAAAGACACCGACGCCAGATGGACAAAGAAGAACGGACGATCTTTCTTCGGATACAAGGATCATGTGAAGGCCGACGCTGAAAGCAAGCTGATTGAGGATTACCGTGTATCGGATGCGGCCTTGAACGACAGTAAACCGATGCCGGAAATGATCACCGAGGAAGATAAAGTCGTCTATGCGGACAGTGCGTATGACGGGAAACCCGTTGCCGAAGCAATCCCCAAGAACGTAGAAAACAAGATTTGCAAGCAAGGAAGACGTGGCCGAAAACTAACCGACGAAGAGAAAGAACGGAACAGGGAATACTCCAAGATCAGATGCCGCATTGAGCACATTTTTGGTTTTATGACCGGTTCGATGAACGGACTGACGCTGCGGTCGATTGGGATGGCCCGCGCTGAGTTCACCATAGGTCTAACCAACCTAATCTACAACATGTTCCGTTACGGATT
>JAEEGL016768451.1_pt1 | contig 26562 bp, 15 predicted proteins | sample 9134231 | NCBI WGS metagenome assembly JAEEGL01 (sample SAMN16246548, study PRJNA631951) | gut metagenome | biome: gut microbiome; feature: rumen; material: fiber-attached | host: Bos | place: Iran: Karaj | collected 2018-10 | reverse complement strand
GATGAGGGAAAACCACTCTTTGGTCTTTCCAGACCTCTTTTTTTGAGTCATCAGGCGTTTCAAAAAGCCCTTGGGCAACAGGCGAGCCTGGAAATGCTGTCAGCCTACACAAAAGAGACAGCAACAGGGGATGATTCGAGAATTGTGATTCCTAGAGAAGAAGAGGACAGATTGTTTCAAGCCTTTGCCGGCATAGGTAGTCTGTCTGCAAATCGTGAAGATGAAAGTATGATATTCCTAGAAGGGGAAGAAGGTCTGGGAAAGTCGTTTCTGGTAGAACAGCTTGGTCGTGCCATGGACTATGATGTGCTTTTTGTATATGCAGATCGTTTACTTGCGATTCCATCTTCAGACAGAAAACAGATCATACTGGAGATTGTCCGTAGATGTTTGTTTGAACAGGAACTTTTATGTTTAAAAAATTTCCCTTCAGAACCGGAAGGTGCCATAGAGTTATTAAATGATTTGGTATTCCTTCATGATAATCTTTCTTTGTTTTTGATAAACGGAAGACACTGTCCGGATAGCAATTATCCCTTGCGGAATCAGATGTATTGTATTACCGTGGATTATCCCGATTCCACCAAACAAAGGAAGTTTTGGGAGATTTTTGCAAAAGAACTGCATCTTTGTTTTGAAGAAGATATAAACCTTGATCATTTGGTATCGAAATACAAAATGGCACCGGGACGTATTAAAAAGACTTTGGCGTTATCCAGACTTTTTTCACGTGTGGAAGGAGATTTATTCTACATAGGAAAAGAATGTATTGAAAGAGAGATACGAGCAGCAAGCCAGCAGGCATTTGGAGAATATGCTACAAAGCTTAACTGTCCGTTTATGTGGAAGGATCTACAGCTTACAAAGGAAGGCGAGAGACAGCTGACGCTTGCCATGAATCGAGTGAGACTTCGCTCGGTTGTAAATGGACAGTTTGGTTTCGGAAAAAAACTGCCCTACGGCAGTGGTACCTCCATTGTCTTTTACGGCCCACCGGGAACAGGAAAGACAATGGCTGCACAGGTATTTGCCAGAGAGCTTGGACTGGATATTTATCGGATTGACCTATCTCAGATTGAAAATAAATACATAGGAGAGACTTCCAAAAATATCGGGAAGATTTTTGATGCAGCCAAAAATTCCAATGTCATATTGTTTTTTGATGAGGCAGATTCACTGTTTGCCAAGAGAACGGAAGTTTCCAGTTCCAATGACAAACATTCCAATGCCCAGACAGCGTATTTACTTCAAAAGATAGAAGAGTATGATGGCGTTTCTGTTTTGGCAACGAATATTGTTACCAATTTTGACGCTGCCTTTAAGCGTCGAATGACGTTTTTTGTTCCCATAGAAAAGCCAAATGAAGAAGAGAGACGGATGTTGTGGGAAAAAGCATTTCCAAAAGAAGCCCCTCTTGACGATGATGTAAATTTTGAAGTTTATGCAAAGGTAGAGGATTTGACCGGAAGCCTTATAAAATCCGCTGCAGTATCGGCTTCCTACTATGCTGCTACTGAGGGCAGAAAAATATCACATGCAGATATTATCAATGCTATTGATGAAGAAGTGAAAAAGATTGGAAAACTCAGTGTAAAATCTGAGATGTTGTCTTGGTAGATTGATGTGATGGAACAATAAATGAAATAAAAAAGGAGGTGCACCAGAATGTCGGATTATATATCAGGCGCTTATGAGCAGATATATAAGCATAGCAAATGGCAGACAGAAGCCCGGGACTATGAAGATAAATTAGCGGCAACTCTTTACCGTGCGCCCTTTGTAATAGAAGCTTCACAGAAGGCTTTGGTTCGTATCTCCAATATTTTGACCGGATATTATGGGACAAATGCAGGAAAGGAAGGGAATGGGAATCTATTAAATCCTGAGGAAATGGGGGCCATAAATGATATGGCAAGTGAAGTAGGCTCAGGGGATCAAAATAAAGTAAGAATAAATCGGACACTGATAGCCGGTTTGATGCAGGCGAGAAACAGTAAGACACACGCAGATGACAATACCGGAGCCGGCCAAATACATAGATATGAAGCCGGGGATGTAGACCTTGATTCAGAGTTTATAGCCAGCTTTTTGACGGCAGAGGAAGCGGAACAAAAAAATGCTGAGTCGCTGAATGAGATTATCAATGGAAACGGCAATCTTCGTGAGAAGATGACACTTCTATATAATGGAATGTTTCGAAACGGTGGAATGAAGTCAGACCAAATCAGAAACAGTGTTTCTTATAAAGGCGTTTTGCAGGGAATTACACAGGAGAAAATGGACAAAAGTGACAGCGAGGCCATAAAGTCTATTAACCTTCCACTGCTTCAGCAGCTTTCCAATTATAAATCCGGAAAAGACGTTTTTGAAAATTCAAAACTTGCCAGAGAAATCGGAGCCGGAGCAGAGGCACTTGAAAATAAAGGTAATATTTTTACCCGGGCCTGGCGTGGAATCAAACGTTGGTGGAGCGCCTCAGTAAAGAGTAACCGTGTAAAAAAATGGCGTTCCAGTTCCAAGGAGCGTGATAAACATAAGCTTGGTGTGGAGCATTACAACAAGCTGGGAATGGAATTGAGTGATCGTGAAAAGAAGTTTGCACTTAGTACAGGACCTGACGGAAAACAGGAACTTGCATGGCAGGAGGGAGTGGCACATTTTCAGGCAGACAAGCCGGTTGCCTCTCAGGGAATGCTACGAATAGCAGGTCCGTCGGGAACTACACTTCGTATGTTATCTGCATACAAACTTATGGGTGCCAACCAAAGGGAACTGTTAGAATTTCGATTAGCTTTGATTGCGTGGATGTGTGGCTCTCAGGATCATTCTTTGCATGAGATTTTGAAGGGCTCCCACAATGCCGGTATCAAGGGGAAAGAAGATTTATCCGAGGCTGCCAATATGTATATGAGTGTGGATCCTTTGGACAAGGAAACCCTTCGAAATACCGTTGCAAAGGATGGACAGTTTCCTCATGAAATCGTATACAAAACTATGCTGGATGAGTTGACGGACTATCGTACAGAAAATGAAGATAGCCAGCGCAAAGCTTTAGGATTAGAAAAAAAGAATAGCAATACTGTAATGACAGTGCAAATAGAGAGCCTGAAAAAACAAAAGGAGATATTGCAAAAATCCATTCGAACTAATCAGCAGGTGATTAAAAAAATCAGAAGCAAGCAGCAGGGACTTCTAAAAAGAAGACCACCAAAGAGTTTAGAACCGGAAGAACTTGCAAAAATTCCGGAGCTTGAACAGTTAAATGAACGATTGAAACAGGATGTGGATGCTTTTTCTGAAACCACCGCGAATCTTCAAAAATATAGAGATGATAATTATGCAGATAACCCTGCTTTACAGCTTTATGCCAGTGGAGGCAAAAACTCTGCTATCACCAATGCACGGGCAAAAAACCAAAATGCACATAATCTTGCGTTAAATATTTATACGACAGGTGCTTATAAGAGCATGAATATGGGCATGAAGTATGGTTCTATGGTTTCAAGGCATTATTTGTCGGATGAGCGAGTGGATGAAAAGAAATTTGGATCCTATCAGTCTTCTTATCGGGCAGAAACAAAGAATAAATCTGTAATGAACAGAATATTTATGATGGTTAGAATGTCTGCACGCATGGCGCAAGAGGCTCTTTTAGAGCGTAGTAGCCGCAAAGGCAGTACAGGAGAAGCGGATTATATGCATGCGGCAGCGGATATTATGACCTTCCGGGGAATGAAGAAAAATGGAATGGATTCCGATGGAGCTGATTATACCACTGGAAGTCTTACAAGTAGTAGTAAACTGTTGGAGAAAGCTGTTATGTACTTTACCAAAAGTGCAGAGGTCAATGGCTATGAGAAATCAGTTGTTAGTGTATTTCGTTTGCATGGTGGAGGTGCTGTTGACATTACAAAACTTTCAAAAGTTTCCGGAGAGGCAGAGGTTTTGATTCCAAAAGGTTCACGATTTAAGGTTTCACAGAGCATGGTGCGCAACGTTAAAATCAGTGAAATAGAGCGTGCTGCATCCAGTCAGGCTGGAAGGCTTTCGTCAGATCCGGCAGGGCTTACACGTGAAGAAATCCAGACAAAAGGCAGGGATTTTCGTAGTTTGAGGCATGTAAATGTTGCAATTTTGGATGAAATCGGTAAATCAAGTGATTTTGATGAACAGCAAGTAGACAAGAGCGAAGAAACAAAACTTCTTGAACAGCGTATGGAAGAAATGCTAAAGGCTAAGCAGGAATTGGAAAGCTTAGCAAAGGAAGCCGGCTAACCATATTGTAATGGAAGGGGATTTAATGGAAGAAAAACAGACAAAAGATATAATTGCGATTATAGAACAGTATTTTCCTGGCGAGTTGGATGAGACTCCCTTTCAAACCGGCGAAGAACAGTGGGAGGCGTGGTCTTGTTTTGTAGATATGCTTTGCGGACTTTTGCTATTGCGTTCGCAGCAAACTCCTCCGCAGGCGGGGAATCGCATAGGCAGTCTTATGGGAGATTCCCATCTTTCGCAACTGTTGCAGATGCATGATACAGAAGGTTTTATAGGGCATGATAGAGTTCGGACTATTTATAAGAATTTGCTTTTCAGAGGAGAAGTGGATATAGATAGTGGAGAGGAACCTTTGCCATTATGGAGGTTTTTCAATACCGGGCTTTTAATTCCCATAGAGCAGATGGCGTTCCTATTGGCTTTATGTGCGGAGCGAAGCTGTAAATACGGACGACTGTTTGCAATTTTACAAGAACAGGAGAGTGGCATGTTACCACCAACGGTTGGTTTGGTACACGATCTTTGCAGCCTCTTTCTTACAGAGGAGGAAAATTTCACGGCCATTCTTTTGGACGATGGAAGCTATTTAAACCGAATCCTCCTTAGAGAAGGTAAACTCCCCGAAACTATAAGCCGTTTAAACCGCCCTTTGGTGCTGGGAAGACAGGCTTACTTTCATGCACTGGGGACAAGTGCCAGTCTTGGAATACTTTCGTCTTGTGCTACAGAACTGTTTCCGGAAGAGAATGAGGCGGAGTTGATTTGTAATGAAAAGGCTCAGTCTCGTTTGATTGAAACTTATGCCGGAATTAGTGCACTTTCCGAAAATGGAATTATATTTTTGGAAGGGGAAAGTGGAACAGGGAAAACTTTTTTGATGCATCGTCTTGCCTCGGCTGCAGATATGGGACTTTTGGTTGTGTATGCCGATCGGTTGCTGGCAACTCATAGTGCTGACCGACAGGTTCTTTTACAGGAAATCGTTTGTCGATGCTTGTTTGAACAGGAAATGCTGTTTTTGACCCACTATCCCTCCAATGGAGAGCATTTACTGGAAATGGGTGATATCCTGTTGTTTTTACAGGACTACCTCAGTGTTGTATTTTTAGGAGGAGCGTCTTATCCTTCCAAGGGATTATTGCCGGGACAAAGCATTTATCGAATACAGTTGGAGTATCCGGATGCCCGTCAGCAAAAGCGGTTTTGGGAACTGTTTCCCAGTGAATTATTTATTGTATATGACAAGAATGTGAACTTGGATCAGATTGTTTCCAAATACAGTATGACTCAGGGGCGCATAAAAGAAGTTCTTTCTCAGGCACGTCTTCATGCAAGTCCCGAGGGAAACGGCATTGTTTTGAATCAAGACGGTATTGAGAACGAGATTCGAAATGGAAGCGTAGAGAGTATCGGAGATTATGCTGTAAAACTTTCTTGTCCTTTTACGAGAGAAGACTTGCAATTGACAGCAGAGGGAGCTCGTCTGTTTTCTTTGGCAATGGATCGGATACGATTTCGTTCTGTTGTAAATGTAGATTATGGCTTCGGAAAAAAGGTGCCCTATGGTAATGGAACGACGATTGTATTCTATGGCCCGCCGGGCACCGGAAAGACCATGGCGGCGCAGGTTTTAGCGAAAGAATTGGGATTGGATATTTACCGTGTGGATCTTTCTCAGATAGAGGATAAATACATAGGAGAATCATCCAAAAAATTAAAGAATATATTTGATACGATGAAGCGTTCCAATGCAATTTTGTTTTTTGACGAAGCGGACGCTCTGTTTGCAAAGCGTACCGAGGTAGCTGATTCCAATGACAAACATGCAAATGCTGAGACTGCGTTCCTTTTACAAAAACTGGAGGAATATGATGGCATCTCCATCCTTGCCACAAATATTATTTCAAATTTTGACAAGGCATTTAAACGTAGAATGACCTTTATGATTCCGGTTCAGCAGCCAAATGAACAGGAACGATTGCTTCTCTGGAAAAAAGTATTTCCAAAGGAAACACCGCTGGCATCGGATGTTGATTTTTCGGTATATGCTCGTTTAGAAGACATGACCGGTAGTACAATAAAGGCAGCTGCACTTTCTGCAGCATATCGAGCCGCCGCGAAGGGACAGCCGGTTTCTCATATGGATATCGTTACAGCAATTGATGAGGAATGCAAAAAATCAGGTCGTCTTTCTGTTATGGGACAGCTTTTATCAAAGGATTAACTCATTCAAACAGACGAAAAACGCTTATTGTTACTACAATGATTTATTGGGAGGAAGTGTATAAATATGGCGGAATCATATACAGGAAATGCCTATAAAAAATATGTTTATACCCATAAGGATTGGCAGAAGGAGGCAAGGGATTATGAGGATCGACTTGCTTTGACTGCTTCTGTCAGTACCTATTCCAAAAAAGTAGTAAAGGATGCATTGGATAAGCTGATGGCCAATGCAGCAGATGATTTGCCGGAAGAAGAACAGGAAGTGATGAATGAGCCTGTGGAAGAGGAAGATGATTCATTAGCCACAAATATGGAAAAATTGCAGGTGGCCTTTTCTGAACGTGAGAATGCAGGCTCCTTTAAAAAGTCATGGCGTAAGTTTTGGGGAGGAGTTCGCTCTTTGTTCAGAGGCAAATCCATGACCGGCTCGGGCATGCTTCGTACCGGAACTGCCGGGGATACTGTGGAGTTTATGCTGAACAACTATAAAAAGCTGGGAGCATCCCAGGATGACTTGCTGGATATGCGTCTGGCACTGATAGGATGGCTTTGCTTAGATCGGAAAAATTCCCTTTACGAGGTGCTATCTGCATCCCGTTCCGCCGGCGTAAAGGGGACGGAAGATATGACAGAAGCAGCTACCATGTACATAGATATTGATCCCCTTCATACGGAGGATTTACGTGGAACCGTTGCAAAGGACGGTCAGTTCCCTCACGAGATTATCTACAAAGAAATTTTGGATGATATTACAAAAAAACGTGAAGAGTGGGCAAAAGGCAAAAAATATGACCGAGATACAGAAACATGGAGAAAGGACCCCAGATATCTAGAAGAGGATGAAGAAAAACCGGTTGAAGAACAGAAAGAAGAGTACATAAAGGTGGATGAAATCATGAAAGATTTCAAGAAGGGGGAAAAGAGTCTTTCTGAAAATTTAAAAGAACCGGAAATGGAAGAAGTCCCTGAGCTTGAAATGCGTCCATTAGATGATGCTTTTAAAAAGGAACTCTATCCTATGGCAGCGGCTATTTCAGGAGGAAGGTCAGGTAATTTCAAGGAAGATATAAAAAAGCAAAGAGATGAAATACCAAAAGCCATGATGGATTACATGGAAAGTATGCCTATGATTATGAGTAATGCGAAAATGGCCCAGAAACTTTTGGAAGAAATTGAAGAAGGTGTGATTTTTGGCGGTAAATCCTATGAAGAAATGTCGGAGCAGGTAAAAAGGATTAATACCATTCAAAAAATTCTTGATATTATGGGCAAGTCAAAAGGCGTAGAAATGAAAAGATATGTGGACCTGGTATCCAAAGAACGGTTAGATTCTTTAAAAGAACAGTCATCAAACCAGACGGATTCTGTAGAACCGGATGAAAAAGCCTTTGAGCAGGCGCGGCAACAGTACTATGCAAAAGAAATTGAAGAATGGAAAAAAAGAAAAGCAGATGCAGAACTAAAGTATCAAAAAGAAATGGCTGAATTTACCAAGGGAAAACAACTTAGAGGGAATCTTTCCGATGAAGATGCTGTGTCTTTGATGGAAGCAAATCGTAATAAAGCTACCAAAAAGGGTGGCAAAAAGACACAGTATGCGTTATATGATTTTGATAAAAAAGACACGACTCAGGCAAAAAATGAAAAAGCAGGAGATATTGCTTTAAACATGTATTCTTCTACGGCATATCGTCGTATGGTAAACATCATGCAGTTTGGAATCTTTGGTAGATATAAAACTTTGGAACCACAACGGGAAAAAGACAAAGAAACCGGAAAGTTGAAGATTAAAAGGGCTGCATATATCGGTGATTATGTAGACAGAGCCATGGGTGGTGATGCAATTGAACAGGCCAGTCACGCCATTCGAATATCAGCACGAATCGCGCTGGATACTTTACGGGAAGGTGGCCCGGGCACGAAAAACAAAAAGGGAGAAGGCATTTTTGTCTTCCGTGGAGAAAACGTTCGAGACGGTAGCTATTCGGTAGGCGCTACCTATACGACAAAAAAGATTACCAGTACAGCAAAGGCATTTGACCAGGCATATGCATATTACAATTCCGTTGACAGAGACCAGGGAGCTGATGTAGCGAATCTTTCTGTTATGAAACTGACAGGGGAAAGTGGAATGAGCCTGGATGAGGTTTCAATCAATAACGCAGAAAAACTGCAGGAAGTGACGCTTCCCTATGGAGTCAAGTTTCGAGTGGTAAAAGAACGTACAAAATACGTGAAATCGGATGATGTAAGAAGTGCTGAGCAGGCTGAAAGTTTAGCGGCATTTCAATCTCTAAAGGGAGATGCAGAGGATGCGAAAAAGAAGATTAAAGAATGGAAAGGTGATGCGGATGTTTCTGAATCTAAAAAAAGTGGTCGCCTTCATATTTCCGTATCCGAGGAGGTTCCTGACTCCAGCGCCAGAGCAAATAAAGTGCGTGAACTAAATGAAGGGACAAGTGAAGCTGCAAAACGCCACAGAGAAATGCTTAAATCCTTGTTGGTTGCAAGAAAAAAACTGGAAGAGTTTACCTCTTACCGTTAGAGAAACGATGTCACGAAACTGTTGCGGTTTTGTTGCGACGACTATGGTAAAGTTTTTGATGTAAAACGGAGGCGATTTGGAGAGCGTTTCCGTATTGTTTGAAAGTGAGTTGCACAGGAACTTTTGATATGAAAAGATTTTTCAGGGGAGTAAAAAGAACAGCTGCCGCTGTGCTTGCCACAGCACTTTTGATTACAGGGGATTTTTCTGCTTTTTTAGGATTAGAGACTTCTTCTATGTCAAAGGTAGAGGCAGCTGCCAGTAAAGCGATTACCTATGAATACTATACTGTCAAATTAAAAAATACAGTGCCTGCATCATGGCTTTTTGTAGGCACTTATCTTATGAGCGCAAAGGGGGTTACTCCTCAGGTCTATCAACTGGCGCTAAAATCCCGGGATACTTACAAACAAAATATTGCTTTTTATACTTCGGAACTGGATGGTAGTCAGTGGAAAAATATAAAAGATGCCACAGACATTAATCATATCACTCCGGGGTCAAAGACCGTTACGGAAAATGATTTGTTTCCCTATTTGATTACCTGTGTGGTAGGTGATGACGGTATTCCAAGAGATCCGGCCAGTGGAAATCCTATGGATTTATTTTCCATTTCTGATCCTTATGAGATGGAAAATATCCCTGAATTGGATAAAATAGAAGCTTATTATCAGGATTTACTACAGACAGACTCTTCGGATGCTTCTGTGAATTATCGGAAACAGATGCTGGGCTGGTTTTTTGATTATGATAATTTAGACACCTATGACCGAAAGAATCTGGATGTAGCTGCTGCGTATGAGCAATATCAGACACTTGCAGAAAACCCGGAAGAGCTGGAACGGATTTGGGATGAAGCGATGAGGCTTTCTCCTTCCAATTTCCCTCATGACTACAAAGATATTATGATGGTCATGAGAAATTTTCCCAACGTAAGAGATAAGGTAACAGATAAAGCGGATAACGAATTGGAAAGCCTGGACGCTTTATTTATGCTGCTTGCACAGGAAAAGAGCAACGAAGAAGCAGATGCGGTTTTATATGTGTCCTCTCAAGTAGATGCTACCCGTCAGGCAGAGATTTACTATAACCTGACTCAAAATGAGAATATCACCGGAAGCTTTCTTTCCAACCGATCAGATTTGATAGAAGAATTGACACTTCGAAGGGAAGAGTTGAATGCTCAAATGATGGAGATGGCAGCATCTTCAGACCGGGCAGAAGCACCTGTAAAGAAACTTCGCCAGGAAATCAATACTTTAAAGGATGAAAACGAAGAACTGCAAAATCAGATTGATGAGGAAAATGCTGCGTACAAAGAAGCTGCTCCGGAAGAAAAACTCGATATACTGACACAGGAACTAGCTACATTAGAAGAGGAATTTTCCGACATTGAAACGGAGTATAACCGTTTGAATGATGCTTTGGATGAGAGCTATGATGAGAGCGTAGAATTAGACGATACTCAGACGGCTATACAGTTAGAAATCAAAGAGTTAAAGGCGAAAAAGAAAGAGAATAAGAAAGCTGTTGAAGAACAACTGGCCGATTTGGCAGCTGATCTTCAGGAAAAAAATGATCGATATACAAAGGCAGAACATCGCAGGGAAGAATACTATGAAGGCGTTGCTCAGATCGAAATCTGGGAAAGTAATATTGAAAAATTAGAAGCTGCTATCCGAGCAGAATCCACCCATTATGATGCCTTAAAAGAAGAAGCAGATTTTTATACTTCCAGTCGTGTTACTTCATTGGTTAATGCCGGGAAAATATACGATCCGGAAAAGAAGACAGACTTGGATCATCAGGTTTCAGTATCAAAAAAGATTATTGATACACTGACGACAAATTTAGAATCTATCACTACGAAAAAAGAAGAACTGGAACCTGTTTTAAAACAGTTGCAGGAGGATATTGCATTGGGAGATTCGCTGGAAGGGCTACAACAGTCCTATAGTGAATTAAAAGAGGCTCTTTACGCCCAGTTAGCTATGGATGATGCCAATATCGATGCTTCTATAGAAGAAAAACGTACGCAGTTGGCAGAGCTTAGTAAGCCGTTTCAGGAATCTCTTAGCAAATTGGAACAGGCGAACAAAGCATACAATGAATATTTGCCCGTTTATCAGGCAAAACTACAGGAAGTCGGTGCAAAGCATGAGGAAGTGGTCGCATGTGAAAATGCCATTACCCAACATGAAAATTTGATTACCTCTCTAAAAGAGCAAATAGCAGTCAACAAATCCAGAATCAATGCAAAGGACGCGATGATTCTTCCGTTAATGCCTGCCTGGGATTGTCTGGAGGGACAGATAGCAGCTATGCAGGATGAAGTGGATGAGTTGGATGTACTCATTATAAAGGCGTCTACGATTACCGAAGAAGATCAAATCAGAAGAGAAGCCTATGGAAATACCAGAAATTCCATCGAAAAACGGTTGGAATTGATTAATGATGCTATAACAGAAGCCCAACAGGCACAACTTGAGATTATAAAGGCGAATGGCTCTTTACTTGCAGAAAAAAAAGGATATGAAAAAGATGCTATCCTCTTTGCCGGAGAGTATACGAAAGAAGTTGCTGCAATTAATGCAGAGGAGGATGAATGGGATGAAAAATGGCAGAAGGCTGCTATGAATGCTCAATATAACCTATACAGCTTTATGAATAGTGGCGAGCCACAGGAAATCCTAAATCATATTTCAGAAGAAAACCAAAATATTGCTATCTATGAAGGGATTCTTGGAAAAATGGCTCCTTATTTAAAAAATGAGGAAACATTAAAACAAAAAAGTGAGTACTTAGAACAGAAAAAAACGCTGTCTGATGAGATTTCAAGTGATGTTGATTTACTTTTGACGCTGGATGGGGATGATGATGCAGCAAATGAAGTGAGAGAGCGAATCAATTCCAATAAAGCCAAGCTTGCAGATTTGAATCAAAGCATTTCTTTGGTGGATGGTTTTACCATAGATTCCAATCAGATAACAGCAAGAGGCGTATTGTCTTCTTCTGAGATTGAACTTACCGGCATAGTTGAAATGGAAGGCGTTGATGATACCGCAAAAAAAGAGTCACAAGAAGCGCTTACCGAAATCCAGAATGAGCGAAAAAAATTAGACGAAGCCAAGCGGTTTTATGACGGAATCATAGGAAAGACAAAACTAACCTATGATGAACGAATCGAGGATATCAAAAAACAAATTACAACAGTTGATGATGAGATAGAAATAGCGAAACATCAGTATGACAGATGGCCGGGGTGGATTAGAAAGCTCTTTGGTTTAAACAGTAGGATTGAGGATGATGTCTACAGACTACAAAGAAGAAAAAGCAATCTTGAGTGGCAACTGAAATGGTCACAGGGATTTCCTTTGCTGTGTGAGAAAAATGGCTATAGTGACTATGTACAAGGAAGTGATTTTGATAAATATGTAAATCAAAAATATGAAGAATTACTTGCGAAAGAAGATGAAGTTTATGCAGCTGCATTAAACGGAACACCAGTACAAAACTATGTAAATAAAGTAAATGGATTATCCGGTGAGGCAGAAGCAAATCGCACTGCTTGGCAAGAGAAATTAGACGCATGGGAGGCACTCCATGCCGAGGAAATTGCACAGCTAAAACAAGCAGTTTCAGATGCAAAAGAAAAGGTAGAACAGGAAGCTGTGATTCGACAGGAACGTCTGGAACTTGCAAAAAAGGTGTATGAGTCAAAAGTATCTGATAATCAGGCAAAGATTGATAAGATTAATGAGACAGTTTCTGCCAATAACAGTGTTTTACAGGAGTTTCAGGAAAATATTTCTGCAGAATTTGGAGAGCGTGCAGATGAGTTACTTGCCATGATTCCGGGAATTTCTTCCTATGTGGCTGATACGGCAACCAGAAGAACCTTGGCAGAGCTTAAAACTTATCTGGAGGAGCGCTTAGAAGGAGTGGATGTTGATGTATCCGCCGCGGAAGAGCAAAAAGTTGCGACCGAACATTTGCAGCGTGTATATGAAAAACAGCAGGAGCGGCTCACTTCTATTATCAATGAATGGTCAAAAAAGGATACAGAGAATACAAAATCGGGAAATGCGTCTTATGCAGTGGCCAGAGAGAATTGGCTGAATAAGCAAAAAGACACAGAAAAACAGCAGGAGGTATTGGCGGCTTTAGAAGAAAGCAAAACTGCCTTGGAAGTAGAAATCGGCAAAAGGGGCAATGTGGAAGATACCCACACAAAAGAGCGTGAGAATCTTAACCAAACAAAGACAGCGTACGAAAAACTGGAAAATTACGTTGATGGTTACAGACGTATCAATGATCAGATAGAAACCCTTGAATCTGAAATAGAACAATTAAATCAAATGATAGCAGATTTGCAAAAAAAGATTCAGGATAATCCGGAAAAAAGCATGCTGGAGAACTTGGATCGTTTAAAAGCTTCCAAGGACGAAAAAGAAAACCAGATTTCCGCATTACAGCAAAATGAATCCTATCAGAATTATAATCAGGCACTGTCAGAATTCTATTCACTTCTAGACTGGTACGGATACTCTGATTTTGACAGGACTGCAGGCGATTTTTATACTTATGCAACACAAAAAGAAAGTGCCTGGGATGCAGAATATGAAGCTGCAAAGACAGCAGATGCGCAAGCATTGGCAGAAGCACAGAATAAACTGAATAATGTGATGGAGTCCATACGCCAAAACACTAGAAAATTAAATGAGTTATCCTCTGAAGAAGATGATGCCAAGCAAAATATGAATGATATATGGGCGGATACGCAAAAGAAGAAAGAGCTCCTTTCCAGTGGTTACAAGATTCGAATTGATGCGCAGCAGACAGTCGTTAATAATGCAAAAACTGCTTTGGATGAAGGCTTGCTTCGTTTGCAGCAGTTGAAAGACGAAATCGATGAATATTATGGAGAGCCGGTAGCTGATTTAGCGATTCAGTTGGCAGAGGCGGATGCATTGTACCATTCTTTGGACTATGTAGATACTATTTATATTACAGAATTTGGCCCTGCACCCACACTTTTGATGCTTCAAAAATCAGCGCAATCCGGAAGCCCTTCTATGGGACGTGTTTTTGCCAATATGCAGGATTATGGCAAACAGGGTAGTGCTTATGAAGCAGATCAGGATTTTGTGGAACTGATAGATTCTGCTTATGAATTGTGTGAGACCGCTTACGAAAGTTATACCAAACAGGCTATGAGTCGCGGTGAGACAGCAGCGGATTACACAGGATTTTTGATGTCTCGTCAGGTGGCCAAAAATGCAAACGATAAGGATGCGGCACTGCCATATCTGCAGATGATAGTGGATTTGACAAATATTGAAGGTGGTACCATTGTACACAGTCTCAGAGAGATTTCACTTTTGGAGGGATATCTCGTTCCTTTTGCTATGAGTGATTTTGTGACAGAAATGGATAGAGACCGGATGAATGACTATCATTATTATATCCGGGCACTGACGGACAGAGACACTTTGGAAAATGCCATTATCTTTGTTGAGAATCGTCTGGAATATGCCCATAGCCTGGAGTCTACATTTGAAGATGCCAATCAGTCCGAGCTGATTGAAGACCATATTACCTGGCTGGAAAATTTGCTTCGTACTTTAAAGGATAGAGCGCTTGCTGACTCAGATGAAAACTATGACAGTGAGGAAGCAGATCTTTTAGAGGAGAAGCAGACGGCTTTGGATGATGGGGATTTGAAACGCGCGAAAAAAATCGATGATCTTTTGAAAAAGAAAATCGAAGGCGGCGGAGACGGTGATAATGGAAAATCCGGACTTTTAAATAATCCTAATCCTTTGGAACCTACAGATATTGATCCAAATACCCGTCCAATTGCCACCCAGGAAATTCAGGATTTGATTTTGGAGGAATTGGATAATCCGGAATACGACCCTACCAAGGATTACAACAAATTTGTCAATATTGGCGGACCTACAGAAGAGTTAAATAAACTTTTGGAAAAGGCAAATCGACCGATTCCATCTGATATTGTCACAATTCCTACTCCAAAGGGTGGAGATGGAAATGGCGGTTCAAATACCTCCGCAAATGGAGGAGATATTACATCCGGCGATATTTCCGATGCAATTACTGATGTATTAGGCGATGGCGACGCCAGTGACGAGGAAGAGGCAGCGGTGGTAGAAGCACTTTCTGAAATGGAGGAGTCCACCGGAGACGGCGATTTGTCCGATGCCATTGATGACTGGATAAACGAAATGATTTCCAATGGAAATCCCTATGTTTATCAGCAGTATGCAGGAGATAGCTCTACCGAGTATGTTTCCATGGCGGCTGTAGACAATTGCAGAAAGACTTCCGGTTTCCGATTTGTGAAAAAGAACAACACAGAACTGACCACTATGACACAAATCTTTGGTGGCTCTGCAAGCTATACCTTTACCAACGGTTCCAAGGATGTGTTAAAAAATACCGGGGAAAAGGATACTTTGACGGTAGCGGCAGTTTCACAACAGGATAAATATGTCCGTGACGGAGATGATACAGAATATACCTATCTGGCAAAGGCAGATGCAAAGAAATTCCTTTATGTATCCGGCCGTTACATCAAAAATACCGACAAGGCAATTTTGATTACACCCACTATGGAGCAAACCATTCGTGATTTGGTAGATGCTTTGGATGAAAAATTGCTGTTGAGTCAGGAGTAACTGTTGCGCTTTTGTTACGTGGTTTTTGATATGATACCCATAGATTAGATGAGAGAAGGGGAGAGAGATTTGGCAGATTATACCATTATTTCTGATGTGAGCAATTACATACTTCGGGTTCTACGTGAAAAGATGTGTCCGGAACCTATACCTTCACCAAATAACATCGAGGTATCTTCGCCTGCATCACAGGATGTGGATTACATCATGGGATTGTATTTATATGACATTAAAGAGGACGATACGGTGGCACCGCCTACGACCATTCGTCGGGGCAAGCTGACCTTACAGCCACCACCAAAGCCCTACAGTCTTTACTATATGGTGTTTATCAACTCCGGTGGACAGGCAGGATTAAAGGATCAGGATTTCCAAAAGATTTTAGGAAAATGTGCACAGATTGTAAATGACAACAATTCCGTACTTCCTAATCAGCTTCAAAGCTGGTTGGATACACAGGAACCGCCTATTACCTTATCCCAGGCAAAGATTTCTTTGGAGGAAAAGGTTCGTGTGTGGAGTGCCATCAATAAACCCTATCAGTTGTCTTTGTTTTATAAGGCGGCGCCGGTGTTTGTTTCCAGCGAGGTGGTGATCAATACACCCAGGGTTACAGAGGCAGAGTTTTCATTACATGTTACAGGCGAAACGCCTGATGAACATCCATAGATTTTTTTACCTATGGCAATGTTTTATGAAAGGAGGTAAATGTATTAGGTGGATGAAGGAAAGTACCGCGTAAAACTCGATTTAATGATTAGCATCTATGATGCGACCACGGGGAACGCGGTGGATGAAAAAAACATCCGGTTTTTGCGAGACGGAGAGATTTGTATTGCGCAAAGAAGAGGCGAGGAGGCTTATGTATTCTTAAACATGGGCAGAGAGGATTGTCTTATGCAGATAGATGTTTTCGGATACGAATCCCGTAAAATTTATGTTCAATACGAAACTTTGGATTCCCATTTACCGGCGCTCGACGTATTCCTGATACCGTCAGAGAATCACAGAGTTAGGAAAAACATCTTAGTCCTTAAAGGAAAGCTTTCCGGACTGAAACAACTTGAAGCCCTCCATCCGGGCAGACCTGTAACGGGCATCAAAGATTTTGATGCTAAAAAAATGACGATGTCGGTGTTCTCACCAAACAGGAGAGTGTCACTGACCCGTCGTTATTACGGATTGCTTCATGATGACAAGTCATCCTTTGAAGATATTGTCGTGCTGGACGAAGTATCAGGGGATGCAGTCAAACTTCGTGAACCTATTCGTGAAGAGTTTTCTCCCAATGCTCCTATTTGTCCTGTTATTTTTGGACAGGTGGAGGAGGACGGAAGCTATATGCTGGCCGTTTTAGATGATGGAGAAAATCTAAACTATCTGGTTAAATACACAACCAACGAAAAAACCGGATATCAAAAAATTGACTTTCATGATTTAAATGGAGTCGTACTTGGCAAAGGAGAATGATTTTGGCACAGGCAGTAGTTACACTAGCAAATGCAAAATGCACATTTGGCTCAGCACCCTGTACCGTCAAGAGTACATCCAACGGGACAGTGCTGGCAGACGGAAGACCTATGTGTGTTATATCAGATGCAAAACCAATGGTAAATATTTCCAGCTGTGGAATGTGTTCTTCCATGGCAAATCCTGCAGTTGCATCAGCAACAGCGGCGGCGATGGGGGTATTGACCCCACAGCCTTGTGTACCGGCGGTTACAGGAGCATGGATTCCTAACAACGTTAAAGTCTTGGTTGGGGGACAGCCGGCTTTGACTCTTGGTGCGTCTTGTATATGTGGCTTTGGTGGCAAGATTTCAATCGTAAATCCCGGTCAGGTAAAAGTAGATGCCGGTTAAACAGCTATCAAAACGAAAGGAGAGAGTAGATATATGGCTGAATATTTTAGCCCCGGCGTATATGTCGAGGAGTATGATAATTCCCCGAGAAGCGTAGAGGGAGTGGGAACCAGTACAGCAGGTTTTGTTGGCTTAGCAGAAAAAGGCCCTACAAAGGGAGCTCCGCTTTTGGTTACCAATTTCAAAAATTTCCAAAAGTTATTTGGTGGATTCTTAAGTGAATACACCCATGGAGAGTATCGTTATCTTGCAAATTCCGTGGAGCAGTTCTTTGCAAATGGTGGTACCAGATGTTATGTATCCCGTGTGGCTCCGGAGGATGCAGTAGCAGCATCCAAAAAGATGGGTATTCTTACAGTTAGTGCAGCAAACGAAGGAAAATGGGGAAATCGCATCCAGATTTCTTTAAAAACTGTAATCAAACGTAAGATGCAACTTTTAGAAAAGATTGGAGATACCGTTTATAAAGCAAAATCCGTAGACGGCTTCCGTGAGGGAGATGTGGTAGAGTTTAACGGTGAATACAATCGTATTGCTATGATTTATGATGAGCAGGTAACCTTTGAAACCAAGTTCAAAGGCAATGTGGTGGATACAGAGGTGATTCCAAAGAACGTAGTTCGTCTGGTAACCTTTGATGCACAGGTTCGTTTCAATGATGAGATTGAAAACTACTTCGATATCACATTAAACAATACCTCACCTGCATACATTGAAGCAAAACTGGCAAAATCCAATATCATCAAGGTATCTGCAAAGAGTGTGAAAGATACCATTATTGAAAAAGGTGACAAGGAGAAGCCTCCGGTGAAAGAAATCGGAAATCCTGTGGAGCAGATTTTAGGAAAAGGCATGCTGGAAGGTACATTTACACTGGCAGGTGGTTCTGATGGTTCCATTTCCAAAGTAAAGGCAGGCACCTTCATCGGAACAGATGATGGTCCTGAAGGACGTACCGGTATCCAGAGCTTTTTGGAAAACGACAATGTTAATATTATGGCAGTTCCCGGCGTTACCATTCCGGAAGTAATCGTGGCATTGGTAGCACATTGTGAGAACACCAAGAGTCGTTTTGCAGTAATTGATATGCCTCGTGATGATTACAAGACAGAAGACTTGATTAACTATCGTGGTATTATTGATTCCACCTATGCTGCTATGTATCATCCCTGGATTCAGGTATTTGACCGCAGCTCCAACAAAGCAGATTTTGTACCTCCCTCAGGTGCTGTGATGGGTGTTTATTCCAGAACAGACATTGCCAGAGGTGTTCATAAAGCACCTGCAAATGAAGTGGTATTCTGCTCCGGCTTAAAGGTCAACTACACCAAAGACGAACAGGATATTTTAAACCCCGAAGGAATCAACCTTATCCGTTCCATTCCGGGCGAAGGCATTCGTATCTGGGGCGCGCGTACTGCCAGCACCAATACAGCTTTCAAATACGTTAACATTCGTCGTTTGTTTATCTTTGTTATGGAAAGTATCAAAGCTTCTACAAACTGGGTAGTATTTGAGCCCAACGACAATACATTATGGCAGAGAGTTTCCCTGACCATTACATCTTTCTTAGATGGACTTTGGAGAACGGGAATGCTTTCCGGAGGTTCACCCGGAGAAGCATACTTTGTTGAAATCGGACCTTCTACCATGACGCTGGATGATATCAGAAACGGCAGATTAATCTGCAACATCGGTATTGCACCCAGTCGTCCGGCAGAGTTTGTAATCTTCAGATTGACCCAGCATACCTCCGAAACCGGTGGCGGTGAAGGTGGAGCTGAGACCGAAGAAGGCTAATTTAAGAAAGGAGATATAAGTAATGGCTGCTAGTCCTTATGAAAACAATAAAGGCTTATCATATCCTTTGACTAAGATGAACTTTAGAGTAGTGGTAGCAAATGTGGAAGGTTCTGCTGCATTTTCGCAGGTAACCGGAATCGACGCTACTGTGGATGTGATTGAGTTTCGTCAGGGAAATGCCAACTCTTTGGCACCTGTTAAAATTCCCGGCTTAGTAAAGCACGGAAACATTACGCTTCGTTTTGGATATACTTTGGATTCTGCTTTCAAAACATGGATTCAGGAGTGTGTATCTGAAGTCAGAGGACAGATTCCTCGAAATGATGTACAGATTGAGTTAATCGATATCAACGGTGGTGCACCGCAAACTTTGGCAACCGCTATTTCCGGTACTCGTGTCTGGTTACTTACCAATGCTTGGGTTACCAAATATACCGGTCCAGAGTTGGATGCAAAGACATCTGATGTTGCTATCGAGTCTGTAGAGTTAGCATACGAGGAATTGGTAATTCCGAACTAATACGCGGTGGAGTTATCTACTTTAGTAGACGGATCAAATTAAAAATCACTACCGGATGCAAGGATAGTTTTCAAAAAGAAAATTTATCCGGTATCCGGTAGTGCAATGTATTTTCCTTCGGGAGAATATGTTGCACTGCTGAATACTTAAGTTGCATTTTATTATTTGATAAATAACGTCTTTTATAGATATATGACAGATATGAAAAGGAGAAGGCTAATATGGAAACAGAATTTGAATTTACACTTCCAAAGGGATATGTTGACACTTCGGGGGAGGTACATAAAAACGGAAAGATGCGTTTGGCTACAGCAGGGGATGAAATGAGAGCTCAGAGAGACCCAAGAGTTCTTTCAAATCCCTCGTATCTTACCATTGTTTTATTGGCAGAAGTGATTACAGAGATTGAGGGTGTTGTGACTATCGCACCTTCGGTGATTGAAAAGTTATATACGGCAGATTTAGCATTTTTGCAGGATATGTATCAGCGTATTAACGATATTGAGCCACCGACTATGCATTATGTATGTCCGGATTGCGGGAAGGAGCATGACATTCCCATAAATTTTACCAGAGAGGGATAAGGCTATATCCACAGGATGAGCTCTTTCGGGAAATGGCGTTTATTTCATATTATTTTCATTGGAGTGAACATGAAGTGTTATCCTTGGATCATAATACTCGCCGCCGATGGTGTTCTGAAATCAGCCAGATTAATGCATCCTTAAATCCCTCAGACAAGAAAAACAAGGAAAAGAGCATTTTGGATATGACTGCTACCAGCCAGGTTCGTATGTTTTAGGAGAGAGATATGAGCGATTTGTATTCTATGTTGGATAGTGCAGGAGAGTACATTCCAAGTTTTAACTTCATACTTCGGGTTGACGGCGTAAGTGACGTGCCTTTAAAGAGTGTGCGCGCATTTCAAAGAGAAAATGAGTACGAATACATTCAGGAAGGCGGGTTAAACGACTTTGTGCATTTGAAAAGAAAACCCATTTCCAAACCTTTTACAATTGTCTGTGAAAGATACATTCCTACACAAATAAACGATCCTTTATCCAACGGCACGGAGTTTACCCTGCCGCTTATGCTTTTTGTAGGGAAAAATGTAGGTGGTAGATTCGAAGCGACCAATGCCGGACGCTACTATGTGTTTACAGGTGCTGTAGTAATGTCCAAAGAGTATGGCGGTCTGGATGCGGAAAAATCCGGCCTTTTAACCGAGACCGTTACCATTGGCTATAATCGTATGTTTTGTGTTACCAACCCCAGAGATGACAGTCCAAAACCTATGTGGCAGATGAACGAGGATATGAGTACAAATTCTACCGGAAATACCAAGCAGTTGTATTCTACCAGTAGTAAGTTTTTAAGCCAAAACGAATTCAAAAAAGAGGATTTCAAAAAACTTGCGGCGAAATGGGAGTTTAATAAAGACGGTACAAAGGCCGGCGCCGGTACACCCTCTGCAAATCGTATGAGCGGTGAGAACAGAGACGTGATGGAACGTCCCAAGTCAGATTTTATCAACAATGCCAAACAATACAATTTTGCTGCAGAAAACAATGCAAACTATCAGGGAAATAAGAATTCCATTCGTTCCGCTCAAAACGCCATGTATTCTGACAAGACTCTGGGTGAGGAATACGGCATTAAAGAGATGACAAAACGGGAAATGACTGCAAAGGCCAACAAATTCGAATTTACCACACAAAATGAAGTGGCAGGAAATGAAATTTTGTCCTCTGTTCGACATCCGGTTTCAGAGGAACCCCATATAGAAGTCCTTCGAAAAAGAGCATCCCAGTGGAAGTTTGATGGGACGACCAAAGCCGGAAATGGCAAAAATCATACCCAGAATACTATGGTTACCGAGCATAGCGAAGCACCCGACGGCTCCAGCACCGGATTGGGACTGACCGAGTATTCCAAAGAAGAAATGGCTGGTAACGCAGCTGCTCCCAGAGCGTTTGGAAGTGTTTCAGATGAGCCGGTGAAACCACTGTTTCAGGAGAAAGCCAGCACATGGGATTTTAACGGGACATCCAAAGCAGGCACAGGTACCACCCATGGCAATGCTTCGGAAGAGACCAAGGACAAACATATGGAGCGGGCCTCTTTGACGGAGTTTGGAGGAGTGAAAAATCCACAAAAGGAGTCCTTTAAAGCCAACGCCAAGCTCAGCGAATTTGGAAGTGTTCCAAATCCTGAAAAAGATGAGTTTATAGAAAATGCTGTTTCCAGTCAATTCGGGGTGGTAAAACAGCCGGTCAAAGACCAGTTCATTCGAAATGCCCAGAGTCATACGAAAGTAACCATAGAAGATTTTTTGATGAAGTAATATGTTAAAACTGAGAGCACCTATTAAAACTGTATTAAATCCGGAGATGATAAGCTCCAGCGAGTCTTTTGCAGAGCGAATTATGGGAAATTACCGGCAAATTGGAGTGGAACTAAGCCAAACGGATTTGTTACACGTAACCAATGAGCCACCGGAGATTTTCGTTATGGATGGCGGTATGACAAATCTGTTTTCCGCTTCCAATGTAGAGAATACGCAAATACAAAAAACAAAGATTATTAACAACCTTATAAATCGAATTGTGCTTTCCGCAGATGCGGGATTTTCCTATCAGGACAATGTCTATGTGACGAATGTCCTGCATAAGCTGGGGATCAAAGATGAAAAGACTTTTCTTTCTCAGGTAGAGCGAATGTTTTCGGAAACCAGAGAACATGAAAAATCGGTTTCTCTCTACTGGGAAAATTTAGAAACCTTGCAGACCATGATCCGGGAATACAGATCAAGCGAACGCAATGAGACGCGGATAGAGGAGCAGTCTTCTAAACAGCCTGTACTTCATTTGCATGAAGAGATTAACCGACGTTTGCAGACCGCAGCGATTTATCGGGTGTTACAGAATTTTTATGAAAGTGCGACCACTCCCAGAGTGCTGACAAATGAACAGATGATGATAAGTGAGCAAAGCCGGGTTTCCAGGGAAATTCTTTTGTCCATGCTTCGGGAAGAGGTTCGAATGGAGCCGGCATACCTTACCTATCGACATGAAAACTACTATGAGGGGGATGAGTTAGAAGGCGATGAAGTTAGCGTAGAATCTGTCAGCAATCGTATTTCCTCCGCTGTACTTTTGAACTTAATCGACAATATCTATGACAGTGTTTACCGAAGAGTGGACCACCATTTAACCAATTGGCTTTCCACAGAAAACACTTACTACGGAGCAGCAGAAAATACACTATTTCGCATTGAGCAAAACACTGCATATTTACAGTATTTATACGAACAGTCCCAAACTGTTGAGGAAAACGAAACGTCTTTTGGAGATGAAAGTACAACTTTACAACAGTTGATTTCTCTCTACCAAAGAAGTGAAAACAGACTACAACAGTCTCTGGGTGGAAACTCCTATGAAAATACTTTTGTTTCCAACCGGGATATGACCATAGAGGACAATCGTACCTATGAAGAGCATCTTTTGTCTGCAGATATGGTACACATATCGGTGGAAGGGGATGAAGGAGATGACATTTCAAATATCCAACGGACAGAAAGTATTTCTGAACAGGTGGAAAACATTTATCAGCAAAACCAGATTCGCAATCAGCAGTACTTAAATGCGCTGCAAAAGATTGTGGATGAGGCTCAGCCCAAAGAATCCATGGGAGAACGTATGGCACGGATGCAAAGAGAAAGCCGGATGTCTTTGGAGCGACCTAAAGAGTTTTTACAGGAATACAGGGATGCAGATAAAAAAGCCAAAGAGATAAATGAAAGGATGATAGTAGAGTCCGAAAAACTTTTGTCTCCGGCGCAGCAGGTAGCCCACGAACTCATCCGGGAATATTTAAAAGCCCCGGAGCGGTTTTATCATTCCGAAGTGATTAGCGAGGGAAACCTTGGCCTTATGTTATATGACATTAAAGAAGCTGAAAATGCCGGTGTAGCTTATCCCCATACATCTCGCGAGGATGGAAGTCAAACAGGTGGGGGATTGGAAAAGGAAAAAGAGCGTGACAGTGCGAAAACAGAGTCGCTTCATCCGGCAGAGATTTTGGAACAGCGTTTTAAAGGCGTGGAGCGAGTTTTTGAGAACGAGACCCTTAGAGAGCGGGAGTTTTCTTCTGTGCAGGAGCGTCTGACACAAAATCTTGGAGAGCAGGTGATACTCCATCACCAGAATACCTATGTGTCCCTTATGACACAGCGCATCATAGAGCGATGGCATGAAAGACGGATACGTCCCAGTGGCTCCGATATTACCTATGATGAGATTGGCACATCTATGGTGCATAGAAGCAAAGAAAACTTTATAGATGAAGAAGTAATCGAATCCATGCAGGAGCAGATTCGTCGAATGGAAGAAACCAATCAAACTGTTTTTGACCGTACCGAAAATATGGAGACTACCAATCGAACCGTCATCAACAACATTGTGAATGATTCCATAGAAAACAATACCCAGGTGATTACCGATATTGTAAATTCCAGTGTAAAAAAGCAGTTGGATGAGATTTCTGACCGTGTTTATGGCAAGATTGAGCGACAGTTAAAAAATGAAAAACGTCGTCGAGGATTATAGGAGTAGGATAGTATGAGTGATTTGGGAACCAATCTGGAAGAAGCGGCTGCCTTTACAGGCACGGGAGCGGCGATGGCTTTAGCGGATTACGGACTTTCTGCGTTAACTGCCAAAGCTACCTTATATGTGCGCATGATTGGTATGAGCTTGGATACCACCGGCTCGAGCATCAATGAGGATGTATCCGGACTTCGTTCTTTATTGAAAAAGAGGAACAAGTCTTCTGAGAAAGTGGCAGCCCGTGCCGGACAAAGTGTGAATCAGGCGGCCTTGGTAGCAGATGCTACCATGAACAAAATGTCTGAGGTGGAAATGGCAGCCGCTATGTTGACCAAAGGATTTATCCCCATACAGGTGCAATACAATCCTGCATCCCTTACCCTTCGGACATCAGGGGGAAACCTTCGCCAGTATCAGTCTATGGGAAATGAAAATATGAACTCTGTTACATCCACAGACAAAAAAACCAGTACCACACTTTCGGTACAGTTCATCTATGAAAATATCGACAATTCAGATGCCTTTGGTTCCTCCAGTCTGGGGATGAATGTGGAAGATGTGGCAGGTGCCGTAAAGTCCGGAGTAAAAAAACTCGCAGGTGCCGGAAACTCTGTAAAAAAACCGGTAGAGGGCTTGGTATCTCTTATGATGGAAAAAGAGTCCCGACAGGTTATATTTGTCTGGAATAATATGTTTTTTCACGGAGAATTGGAATCTGTCAACGCAAATTTCACTATGTTTAACAAGCAGGGAAACCCTATTAAGGCCACTGTGGATTTAGAGATAGAACAGACCAACGGAAATGCGCTATATGCCTCAGACAGGCAATATTGGGATGATGCCTTTAATGCAGTTTTTGGAAAATAGGTATAGATTATGGATATCAGTAGCGTAATGGATAGTGCGGTGTCCACGATAACCGGGTCAGTTGCAAAAGCAAAGATTCGAATCAAAGACAACCGCAGTCGAGTAGAACAACAATTAAAACTCAACGAAATGGGAAAGCAAAAGTCCGGGGGATTGGGTGCGGCCAGCGCGCTGGCAGGGTATGCAACAGATGCCGCAACCAAGGGAGTGGCAATGGCTGCAAAGTCGGTTGGACTGGATTTTAATACCAACTACAATCGTGTTATGGAAGTGCAGTTTAATCCTTCTTCTTTGATGCTTAGGTCTTATGGTGGTTCAGAGAATTTACAAAACACCAATTACACCCGTACCGGTGGTGGTATTACCAGAGGAACGGTAGGTGTTCACGCAGAGATGCAGGTTAAACTGATTTTTGATCAGATTTCCAACTATAGTGCCTTTACCGCTGATATGTTGACACTATCAACTACCCGTGCAACCAGTCAGCTGGCAGGAGCCGTTGGACTGGATAAACTTTTCGAAGGTGGACCTTCGGCTTCTGTACAGATGGTAGTTGAATCCTTTATTGCAACAATGCGAAATGAAAACACCAGGCGTGTTTGCTTTGAATGGGGAGAATTTTATTATGAAGGGGTTCTTTCCAGGGTAAATACGACTTATACCATGTTTGATTTAAGTGGAAATCCCATACGTGCAGAAGTTACTATGGTGTTATATTTAGTAGATGATGATTTGGATAAAGAGTTCGACGAATACTGGTATGATGCTTATTATGCAGCATTTATTGAAGGAAATCCGGCAGCAAAGGTTATGATGTCAATGCTTGAGAAAGGAAAATCGCTTTCGCTATGAATTACAAGGATTTACGTGCAAAATACGAGGAGTTTGACCTTCCTACAGTAGAGATAAAAGTCAATGACAAGTCATTAATGGATGCGAAACGTTCCTTTGGTATTTCGGATGTAGATGTGGAATTGACCGCAGGATTTGAAGCGTCTACCGCATCATTTTCTATTTACAATGCCTATGACTATGATGATGCACAGTTTGATTTTGATGCTGTCAAAAACTATGTACTTATCGGTTCGTCAGTACAGATTTATATGGGGTACAAAGTAACCTTACAGGAAGTTTTTCGCGGGGTGATTACCAGGGT
>JAEEGL015522544.1_pt1 | contig 26562 bp, 24 predicted proteins | sample 9134231 | NCBI WGS metagenome assembly JAEEGL01 (sample SAMN16246548, study PRJNA631951) | gut metagenome | biome: gut microbiome; feature: rumen; material: fiber-attached | host: Bos | place: Iran: Karaj | collected 2018-10 | reverse complement strand
GGAACTGCGACAGGTGCGAGTTTTGGGAGGAACTGTGGCATGTGTTCAGCAGTAACCTTTGCCCGGACGTGACCGACGAGAACCAAAGAGCGTGGTTGTTCATCCGCTGGCTCTTCGATAAGGCGGAAGACGGCGCGCCGATGAATCGGCACGTCGGCGGACAGGAGGGAGGCGCAAGATGAAGCTGCTGAAGGAAATCAAGCGCCGTCTCTTCGGCGAGAACTGGGGGCCGGGATTCGTCAACATCCCCGAGTCGTGGCGTGCATCAAAAGGCGATGGCGTGAGGGTGCTCATCCTCGACTCTGGCTGGCCGACTCAAATATACCACGGCGATCTCGTCGCCCACCCCTTCATAGGCGACGCCCTCAACTGCGAAGCCTGCGACAGCTTTGTGTGGGGCGAATGGCCGGAGGACAACAACGGCCATGGCACCGCCGTCGCAGGGATCGTCCACGCATGGGCGCCAAAGGCCGAACTGGTTTCCTACAAGGTCATCGGCGACAACGGCCACGCCGCAGGAACGTCTGACATCCGCATGGCGCTGAAGGAATCCGCGCACCTGAAACCGGACGTCGTGTGCATATCGCTCGCCGCCTACGAGGGCGTGAGCAAGCTGCATGGTCCAATACAGACCCTGCGCGAACTTGGAACGCTCGTCGTCGCGGGCGCGGGGAACGACCCCGAAAGGCAACTCGCCTACCCCGCGCGGTTCCGCGAAGTCCTTTCCGTCGGCGCGTGCGGCAGGGATGGCAAGATCGCGCCGTTCTCGGCGCGCGGCGCAGACATACTAATGCCCGGAGTCGATATCCGCACACCGTGGCTGAATGGCGGCTACAAGGTCGGATCGGGAACGAGCTACGCGGCGCCGGCCGCAGCGGGGATGGCCGCGCTCATGCTTGCGGCGCTCCGTCGCGCAGGCGTTCCGCGCCCGAACGTGGACACGATGAAGGAGACGCTGGCGAAATACGCGCCGGCGGAAGACTGACACTTTGGAGCGCAAGGGGAGAAAAACACATGACGACACGGCAGGAGAAGTTCGCAAGGAATCTCGCAAAGGGCATGTCGCAGCGGCAGGCATACCGCGACGCATACCCGAACGCCAGGAAGTGGAAGGACGAGAGCGTCGACAACAAGGCCAGCGCACTCGCCCGAAGCGGTGAGGTTTCGGCTAGGCTGGCCGAACTCACACGAAAGGCGGAGAGCAAGGCGGTCATGTCGCGGCAGAAGCGTCTCGAGGCGCTTTCCCGGATCGCGAAGCGGAACGAGAAGTCGTCGCCAAAGGACGCAATCGCGGCCATCAAGGCGCTGAACGACATGACGGGCGACAACGCGCCGGTCAAGCAGGAGCATACGCTCGACATCCTTTCGCTGATGGCGCAGAAGCACAGGGACATGCTGGAGGACGAATAGCCACGGGGAGCGACGACGACAGGAGAGCTGCGGAGGAAACGCAGGCAAGGCTGCTGCACGCCCTGGGCGACGCGGTCAGAAACGCGGGCAAGGCAAAGCCCGTGTTCCGCGACGCCCAGGACCTGCTGCGTCATCTGGGAGACCTGACGGACGCGGAACTGCGGCTGCTTTTCTGGAGCATCAGCGGGCTGTCGGTACCGAAGGCTTCGGAGCGGGCGGGTTTCTCGTTCCAGCACGGCTACCGGCTGAGGGAGTCAATCATGCGCAAGCATCCTGAATTCAAGGGGGTAATCGGATGAAATCAGACGAGGAGAAAATAGCGGAGGTCATGCGCAGGGCGCGGACGGACTTCCTGACTTTCATGAGAGTCGCGTGGCAGGGCTCGTCGCCGTTCAAGGTCGGCAGGCATACGCGGGCCATCTGCGACAGGCTCACACGCGCCGTGGAGGACTACCTGAAGGGCAAGACGACTTTCCTTCTGTGCAACATCCCCTTCAGGCATGGCAAATCGACGATCATCAGCCAGTATTTCCCGGCCTGGTTCCTCGGACGGTGCTCGACGGCGCCGCATGCGGTGATCATGTCCGGCTACGGCGCGAACCTCGTGGCCGGTTTCTCGAGGGAGTGCAAGGCCATCATCCGCTCGACGGAATACGGGCTGATATTCCCAGGCGTGGAGATCGACCCAAAGCACGACGCGGTGGACGACTGGGCGCTTTCAGGCAGCGCCGACCCGGTGACGGTCGTCGGCCTGGGCGGTTCGCTCACCGGCAAGGGAGGCAACCTGCTGATACTGGACGACGCCGTCAAGAACCGCGAAGAGGCTTACAGCGAGGTTTACCGCGAGAAGACCTGGCAGAGCTTCAGCGCCGACCTGATGACGAGGCGCAATTCGCCGGCGGCGATCGTCGTGGTGCTGATGACCCAATGGCATCTTGACGACATCGCCGGCCGGATCCTCTACAACATGGAGCACGACCCTGCCTTCCCACAGTTCGAACGGCTTGTATTCCCCGCGACGAAGGGCGGCGACGACGGCTGGGACTACCTGTTCCCGGAGCAGTTCGCGCCGGCATGGTATGACGAGCAGCGGGCGACGCTTGGGCCGACGATGGCGGCCGCCCTGCTCGACTGCAACCCCATCGGCGACGGCAACAGGATGTTCAAGCCGGAATGGTTCCAGACATACCAGCGGATGCCGCCGGCCGACTCGATGAACATCTACACGTTCATCGACAGCGCGAACGCGAAGCGGAAGAACAGCGACTTCACGAGCATAGAGGTGTGGGGCTGGGGGCGCGACCGCTGCCTCTACCTGCTGGACGCGGTGCACGACCGCCTTGACCTGTCCGGACGAACGGACGCGCTTTTCGCGCTCGTCGAGAGGTGGCGGCCGAAGATGACTTTCTGGGAGCAGGTCGGCGCGATGAGCGACGTGCAGCACGTGCGGATGGAGATGGACGCCAGGACATTCCACTTCCCGATCATGGAGCTGAAGCAGAGCGTTCCGAAGCAGGACAGAATCGGATGGCTCGTGCCTCTCTTCGAGGCGGGGAGGATATGGATGCCCGACAGACTGCTGCGCCAGCGCGAGGACGGCGTGAACTACGACTTCGTGCGCGACTTCCAGGTGGACGAATACGCCACCTACCCAGCGTCGAGGCACGACGACATGATCGACTGCGCCGCGAACATCATGCACCCGACGGTGCAGTCGGTGGCGAGGTTCCCGGAACTGGTCGCCGGAAACGGCAAGTCGGAGCAGAAAACGACCGCCGGGAAGTGGCGCCCGACTGGATGGTAGGGCGAAATCTTCACATGTTTTCGGACGAAAAACGGCCTAAAATACTGAAAAACCGAGAAAGGCACTTGATTTTAATGTGAAGGTTGCGGCCATGGGTAGGAGGGCATCCACTCATGGCAGGTTACAGAGACTGGTTCGTTGACAAGGACTACGCGGTCGGGCAGGACGTCAACTCGATGACGCCGAGCCAGGTCGAGGACGCAATCGGCGTCTTCAGCTCGCACGGCGACGCCAAGAGTCGCGGCGCCTTCAACTGGCTCCAGCAGCTCCAGGCGAAGCACTACGCGAACCAGGACGCCGCCAAGATGGAGGAATACCAGGGCGCGATGCTCGAGGCCTACGAGAAGATGGCCGAGGCTTCCGCCTACCAGGCGCCATACCAGCAGCCGACAAGCAAGGCCGCAGCCGCCTACGGCGAAGCGCAGGCCGACACGCAGAACCGCCAGCTGATGAGGCGCGGACTTCTTTCGCTGACCCGCTGGGGCAACGGGGGGTCTTCCGGCAAACGCACGACGCTGGGGGTCGCGTAGTGGCGAGAATCCACACAAACAGACACCAGCTGCGCCGGTGGCTCAACGCGCGGAAATCGGCGCTTGAACGCCACCGCTTGCCGCACGAGTCGAAGTGGCGGCAGATCCGCGAGGTTTACTGCCCGACGCTGGGACACGGCCTGGACGGCGACACCGACATGAACCAGGCGAGCGCCCGGCGCGACGACGAGAAGATCTTCAACAGCACGCCGCGCATCCTGCTTTCGAAACTGGCGGCGGGGCTGCAGAGCGGCATCACCAACCAGGCGCGGCAGTGGTTCGTGTTCCGGGCGAAGGACAAGAAGGCGGCGAAGCAGGTGTCCGTCCGCACATACTGCGGGAAAATCACCGACATCCTCCATGCCAGGATGAACGCGTCGAACATCTACACGGCGCTAGACCAAATCTACCTGCGGCTGGGCGCGTTCGGGCAGAGCGCGGCGCTTCTAGTTCCGGACGACGAGGCGGTGCTGCGCCTGATCGTCGCGGACGAAGGCGCATACTGGCTGGACGAGGACAGGCGCGGCAGGGTCGATACGATGCTGCGCCGCATGCGGATGCCGCTTCGCCAGTTGCGCGAGGAATTCGGCAGCGAGAACCTGCCGCATGACATCCTCGACGCGCTTAAACGCGGCAATCTCGAGGACGACCGCACTGTTTACAACCTGGTATGCCCGATGGCGGACCTCCCGCACGGCCTCGACGTGCGCGACATCCCGGCAGGGCGCGAAGTCGCGTCCTTCTACTGGCTTGACGCCTCTTCCGATGGGACTTTCGGCATACTCGCAATCCGCAGCTACGACTACAACCCCGTGATCGCGCCCCGCTGGATGGTGAACGGCCTCACTGTTTACGGCTGCGGCCCAGGCGAAATCGGACTTGGCGACGCGAAGGAACTCCAGGAGATCGAGCTTGCGTCTCTCCGGCTCACCGAACTCGAGAGCAATCCGCCGATGGCGGCACCGGCCGACCTGAAGGGATTCCCAATCGACACCGGGCCGGGAGGCGTCACCTACTACAACCCCAGCCCGTCCGGCGGATCGTTCGTGCCGGTGCAGCGGCTTTTCGAGACAAGGCAATCCATCGAGGCAGTCGAAACGAAGTCAGGCGCCGTCACGGCGCGCCTGAACCAGATTTTCTACACCGACCTCTTCGCCATGCTGCTCAACCTCGAGACGCGCAAGACGCCGCGCACGGCGACCGAGGTGCAGGAACTGTCGAGCGAGAAGGTTTCCCTGCTGGGGCCGGTCCTCACCCGCCTGAACAACGACTTGCTGAAGCCGCTCGTGGAGGCGGCCTGGCACATCGTCTATGCCCGCGCCGCGCAGGAGATCGAAGACACCGGCGACGACCCGCTGGGCATACTCGACACGCCGCCGGCGCTTCTCAACGGCGCGCCGACGGACGAGAACGGCGAGGCGGACGTGCTTGAAATCGAATACACATCGACTTTGCACGCGGAGCAGCTGGCGACTTCAAGGCTGTCCGGGCCCTTCCGTTTCGTGGAGTTCTACGGCGGCGTCCAGAACGTCCTGCAGCAGCAGGAACTCGCCGACAACATCGACGGCGACAAGATGCTGCGTTCGGCGGCCGAAATCCTCGACAGCGCGGGCTACATCCGCGACGAGCGGGATGTCGAGAAGATCAGGCAGGGCCGCGCAGAGGCCGCCGAGGCGAGGGAGCGCGCAGCCCTTGAGGCCCAGGCCGCGCAGGCCCAGGCGCAGAACGCGCAATCGGTCAAGGACCTGGCGGAGGCGAGGCTCACCGACGGCGAGAGCGCGCTTGACATCATCGCCGGGGCGCAGGGGGTGGCGGCATGACGGCGGGGCCTGCATACAAGGAGCTGCACCGTCGCTTCCAGGAGCAGGACGACCGCGAGTTCCGCGAGGCGGTCAAGGCCGTCCTTTCGACGAAGGAAGGCCGGACGCTTCTCCGCCACCTCATCGAGAAGACCTGCATCTACGCGCAGATCCCGCTCAACCACCTCGAATACGAGGCGGGCGTCCGCAATGTCGGGCTGGCGCTGCTGGCCGAGTGCAACGGCGTCTCGCCCGAACTGGTGCAGCAGGCGCAGACGGAGCGCAACGAGGTGATGCGCGAACGCAATGAACAACTTAAGGCCGCACAGGCCTTGGACGAAAGGACCAGGATTCATGGTTGAGGAACCCACACAGACCACGCAGACGACACAGACGACGCAGACCGCGACTCCGCCAGCGCCGGAGCCGACGCCCGTGAAGACGGTGCTTGAGCCGCCGAAGAACGAGCCGACCGACCCGCCGAAGGACGAGCCGACGCCGATCAAAACGGTGCTTGACAACCCCGGCGACCCGCCCCCGGCGGATCCCCCGAAAGATTCCCCGAAGGACGAACCGCCGAAGGACGACGAAGCCGCGAAGGCCGAGGCCGAAGCGTGGAAGGCGGTCATGGAGGGCGTCGATGACGCGCAGCCGCTCGTCGTCGGCAAAGACGCCTTCGGCGAAGAGGTGAAGTTCGGCGGCGAGGAGCTGAAGGCTCTCTACCCCGCTCTCCAGAAGGCGGGAGTCCCGGCGGACAAGGCGTCCGCAATCGCCTCCGCAGTCGCGGCGGTGCGCGGCGCAAAGCTCAAGCTCGAGAACGAGTCTTTCGTGAAGGCCATCAACGCGAAGGCCGACGAGTGCGCAAAGGTGTTCGGCGCGGACATCGACCGCGTGCGCCGCTACGCCACGAAGGGCCTGGGCATGATGGACAAGGCGCTGCGGGAAGAACTCTACGCGACGCCCGTCCTGCTCAACGACCACAGATTTCTACGCTTTCTCGCCGAGGTAGGCGAGAAACTTTCCATCGATGACGGCGGCGCGGGTGCGCCGGGAACCGGCGGAGATGGCTCATATGATCCGGCCAACTGGGTCAAGACCAGCAACCGGTAAACGCAAAACGGAGGAAACCAAGAAATGGCAACCAAAGGAAACACAGTGCTGACCCTCGCCGACATGCTGAAGGGTCGCAAGGGCGACGGGTCGTTCGATTCCGAAATCGTCGATCTCGTCGTGCAGGACAACCCGATGCTGGACGACATTCCAGTTGTCGAGGCGAACAACGGGACGACGCACCTCACCACGATCCGCACGGGCATTCCCGACCCGACCTGGGTGGGGTTCTACGAGGGCGTCCAGCCCACGAAGGGCAGCAAGACGCAGGTGAAGGACGTCTGCGGCAAGATGAAGGCGAAGCTGGAAATCGACGCCGACCTCTACGACAACGGCCCCGTCTCGCAGAAGAACGAGGTCATCGCCGACGAGCTGGGCGCCATCGCCGAGGGCATGAACCAGGAGATGGCCCAGGCCATCATCTACGGCAAGCTCGCCGACGAGCCGCGCGCCTTCAACGGCCTCTACAAGTTCTACGCGACGGCCGGCGCCGACAGCGCGTCCTACGACCGCAACGACGCGGCGCACTACGTCTTCGACGGCCTCAAGGCGTCGAGCACCTACAAGAGCCACCTCCGCAGCATCCTGCTCGTCGGCTGGTCGCCCCGCACCATCACCGGCTTCTACCCGGAAGGCGCGAAGTCCGGCGGTCTCGAGCGCGGCGAGTTCAAGAAGGTGGACATCGAGGACGGCAACGGCGGCACCTACGAGGGCTACCGCCAGTATCTCACCTGGCAGCTTGGCCTGTCCGTGAAGGACTTCCGCTACGGCGGCCGCATCGCGAACGTCGAACTCGACCACATGCTGGACAACGGCCAGCCCGACTACATCGAGCTGATCCACCGTCTCGTTTCCCGCGTGAAGAACGGCGGCAGCGTCCGCCGGGCGCTCTACATGTCCCCGCTGATGTGGGAGGACGTCCAGACGCTCTTCTACCGCAAGACGCAGGGCAACGCCATCCGCTACGCCGACATCGAGGAGCGCAAGGGCGTCCCGTCGCTGCTCGGCATCACCGTCCGCGTCTGCGACGCGATGGAAACGGACGAGACATTCGTCGCCTAACCAGGAAAGGAGCACAACATGATCATCGACAAGCAACTTCTGTTCTCCGACGGCCAGACCGTGAGCGCCGACGGCGATTCCACGAACGTCATAGACCTCGGCAAGGGCGCCGGGCGCAACATGAACCCGCGCCTTCGCGTCTTCGCCCAGGTCACGGGGGCGCCGACCGGCATGACGGCCATCGTCGCCGACCTGAAGGGCTGCGCCACGAACAGCGCGACGGCCGGCGACTGGAAGACGGTCGCGACTTCCGGCAGCGTCACCACGATCGCGAAGGGGACGCAGCTCTTCAAGGACGTGCCGTATCTCACCGACGAGAAGTTCCGCTTCTACAAGATCGTCTATGACGTTTCCGGCACGGTTTCGGCAGGGGCGGTCATCACGGCGGGCCTCATCGCCGACGGCGTGGACGTGACGGAGCTGACACACTAGGGCTCAGCGCCCCGGCGCCGCACAAGTGGTGTTGTCCCCGGCGCCGGGGCGCGCATCCCGCGAGGAGGCTGTCATGAAGGTGAAATTCCTAGGACGGACGGAGCTGCGCGGCCATGTTTACAAGCGCGGCGAAGTCGCGAACATCTCCGACGAGGAATACGCGGAGCGCCCCGACTGCTTCGCCAAGATCGGCGAGGCGGAGGAGAAGAAGGACGCCGAGTCGGAAGACTCGCAAGGACAGGGCAAGCCGCTCACGAAGGCGCAGCTGATGGCGAAGCTGGACGAGCTGAATGTCCCCTACGGTCCGCGCGACACCGCCGAGAAGCTGCGCGATCGTCTCGCGGAGGCCGTGGACAACCCACCCCTTTCCACAAACGGCGCGGAGTAGCGCAACGGCAGCGCGCGTGCCCAACCCGCACGAGGCCGGCGGTCCGACTCCGCCCTCCGCTACCACCTGAGGAGCCACAATGCAGACGCTAACCTGCACGATTGACACGACTACGGGCGCCCTGCGGTTCGACAGGCCGCTCTACCTGGGCGCGACCTACGGCGTCACGACTTCGGGCGCGACCGCGCGCGTCGTGCTGTGCGACTGCAACGGCGACCCAGTCGCGGCAAGCGACCCCGAAAGCCTGTCCGGGCACGTGTTCGCACTCGACACGGCGGAACTCCTTGCACTGTTCAGGCGAGCCGGGATAGCCGGTTCGCCCGGATGCGTGGTCGTCCACGCCTGGTGCTACGACACCGAAAGCGGCGACGCAATCGCGCAATCCGACATCCCCGTGTTCTACTCCCCGCTCGTCGATGCGGACGGAGTCCTGACAAAGATCGACACGAAGGGTGCGAAGGGCGACAAGGGCGAGCCGGGCAAGAGCGGCCCGAACTTCGTGACTTTCCACATCGACGAGAACGGCATTCTCGTCGCGACGGCGAACAGCCCGCTGGACCTCTACCACGAAGGCGACGAAAACAAGCCTCGGTGGAAGCTTGGCGACGGCACGGACGGCACGACCGCCGGCCACCTCTACTACGTGATCTACGACGACGGAGACGCCAGGCACCTCGACGTAGGAACGGTAAAGGGGGCGGACGGCGACACCGGCGCCACCGGCAACGGCATCGACCATGTGGAATACGTCGGCACGGACGAAGACGGCGCGACCTACCGACTATTCTTCACGAACGGAACGCACTACGACTTCCTGGCGCCGCGAGGGCCGGACGCGACGGCGGCGATCCGGCAGGCAATGGCAGACATCGACGCCCCCGGCGCCGGGGCTACTCAAAAGGACATCAGAATGACTTTGACATCAGTGATAACGGCCCTGAAGGGCGTTGGCGCGGCAGTCGCGCTGGCAATGCTTTCCATGCTGTCCGCGAACGCGGGCACAATCCCGTGGGAGGAAGTCCCGCCAGACACGCCGGTGGACACCAACGCCATCACGCGCACGGCGGAGGCCGTCGTCGAGATTTCCGCAAGCGACGCGGCGCGCGGCGTGACATTCGTGGACGAGGACGGAATAGACCAGAACGCAGCCATCGAGATCGGCCGAAACGCCAAGGCGGCGCCTGAAGCCGGCGTAGTTGGCGCAGCGCCGGACAACGCGGTCGTCCGTTCCGCCTCAATCGCGATCGGCGACAATGCCGACGCAACCGACCCCGGCAACCCGCTCAAGCAGCAGGCAATCGCAATCGGCTGGAACGCCCAGGCGAAGAGTCTAAACGCCATCGCCATCGGGGACGGTGCGCAGCACACGAACGAGACGCCCATGACCGGCCACGCGACGGTTGCGACAGGGCCAAAGGCAATTGCCGCCGGCTATGCCGCAAAGGCGACGGAGGAGGACGGCATCGCCCTGGGCGCTTTCGCGAGATCCCTTGAAACCGGAGCCGTGCAAATCGGCTCTGGAACGAACGAAACGCCGAACTCGCTGAAGTTCCGGGACACATTCATCGTCAAGGACGGCAAAATCGCAGGAGGAACGGACACCAACGAAGTCGCGCGGATGATCAGCGAGACGGTCGATCAGGGCGTAGCGTTCATCAACAGCGGCAGAACGAACGGCTACGACTACGTGCAGATGCGCGACGTCGATGGCGGCGTGTCCTACACCGTCGCGTTTCAGGAGGAGTCTGAAACCGTGGACTTCCCGTTCTCGCCTGGTTCGACAAACCGGGCGGAGGTTTACAAGGCCGCGACGGTCGATGCGAAGCTGACAAGCGCGACAGGCGAACTGGCAAGGGCGTGGAGCACGGACACCGCTCTGCTCTCGATGCTGCTGCACGGTTCAAACGTAGTGGCGGAGGTTACGAACTACAATTCGCAGGTGCGGTCGCCGTCCCTGCGGCTGCTCCAACTCAACGAGAGCAACGAGTATGAAACCGTCTGGAACGAGATGACGAATCTCTCGAAGGTGCTGCATGACGCGACGAACCATGCGGACACCGTCGCAGCCGGCGCGCTGAACGCCTCGACGAACTACGCGGCGCCGCGTGCGTGGAGCCGCACGACCTCGGGGCTGGGAGCGGAAGCCCCCGAAGGATGGACTTGGATTTCGACGCCATACACCGCCCTGGGCGGTGGTCTGGAGTTTGAAAAGCACATCACGACAGGCGGCGCAATTTGGATCCTTAAGAACAACGGCATGGTGGCGCAGATGAACGCGCTCACAAACAATACCGCCTACCTTGAAATATCCTCCCTCGATGGCGAATCGGTGTTCAGGATAGAAAAGACAGACGCGCAGCTGCTTGGAGTAGATACCACGAGCGTGAGCGTCGAGGGCGACGCGCTCATCTGCGGGGTGAATGTCGTGTCGGCGGAGCATCCGTATGTGCGCGTCCGGACATCGCTGACACAAGGCGACTGGGCGAGAGAGGAGGACGGAATCCCGGCCTCGCTGGCAACCGTGCAATGGTCCGGGGAAAGCGGCGCCTGGGTGTGCGAGATAACCAACACCAGCGGCAGCCGCTCGCTGTTTGCGACGATGCAGGTCCTCCAGGAAGGCGGAACGAAAATCGTTCCCGCCGCACCGATGGACGCCAGCGCCGGAATCTTGTGCACGGACGGACACACGCGAGTCCGGCCGGTGAACACCAATGGCACGATCACCTGGGAGATAATCCAATGATTGAGGCGCTATGCAAATACGGCTTTTCGGCAGCGCTCGCGGCGATTGCCATCTGGGGGTATTGCCGGAGCCGCGGCATATCCCTTCGCGGGGAGATGCGCAGCCGTCCATGGACGTTTGCCTGCGCATGGATCGCGCTCACCATTTCGGTTTCCTACGGCGGTTCCAAAGGGAAATACGTCGTCGTGAACGACTCCTACATTGCCGACGCCGGATCCTTCGTGACAAACTCCTATGTCCACGTCGAAATCACCAAGAGAACGCCGCTCTTGCCGGACGACACGGAGATTCTTGTCTATGCCCGCGAGGCCAGTTCGACGAACGCGGCAGACTGGGTGCGGATCGAGCCGCACCTCGTTTTCTCGGACCATCCGTTCAATTATCCTTTCGAAGACGCCACGAACTACAACTTCATGGTGGCGGCCAACTACATTCCGGCACCAACGGTTCACACCAACGGCGTATGGGCAATCGCCGGATTTGTCGTGCCCGCATCGGGCGGGAAAATGGCGTTCAAGCAAACAAAAACCGAAACCAGGGAGAAACATGAAGATGAATAGAAGGGCCATATTCGCGGCATTGACGCTCACCGTCGCGGCACTGACCGCCGGTGCGACGCAGTATTCGAAGCTGGGCATCGTCGCCGGTATGAGGCGGCTGGGCAGAGTCGATGCGATGAACCAGTGGATCCAGCAGGCGGGCTACTGGGACGAGTGGCTTGCATGCCAGGTGTTCGCCGACGACTACCCCGGATTCGACTCCATCACAAACGCGGCCGTCGCCACGGGGCTTGTTTCGGCGGAAGAGGCGGCGGGCATACTCGCAGAGGCGAGAATCGACAAGAGCGGTCCGGCCGAAATCGACGCGCTGCTTTTACTCGTCGAGCAGGACAAGGGCCTGCGGGAGAAGTTTCATGGCGGGCGGTTGGGCCAGTATGTCGTCACCAACGAGTCAGGGCGCATCATCCGGGTCGATCTCTATGCCGACGGCTCGTCCTGGACAAACGGCACCACGACCGCCGTGCGCATTACCGACCCCGAAGCCAAGGCAAAGGCGCTGGCGGAGGCCGCAGAGGCCCAGGAACGCATGACGGCCGCATGGGAAGCGGCGCACCTTCCTCCCGACCTGGCCGCCCTCCGCGCCGCGCAGAGGGAGAGGGAACGCCAGAACGCGGCTGCGGAGGAGCAGCGATGACCGGCTGGGAGCTGAAACTGTTGAAAGAAGGAGGGAAATGGGCTATGAAGAAGGCTGTCAAATACCTGCGTGACGACCTCACGCGCCAGTATGGCCTGGCTGAAGAGGTGAAGTTCTTTGTCCGGGGCAAGGACATCTGCGGCATCATGCGCAAGCTGGAATCCTACACGACGAAGGACGGTTCGCTCTCCATCGACCGCAATGGCGAGGACGGCATAGTCGTGTCGTGCCATCCGTTCAAGCCCGAGGCGAATCTCTGGAACGGCCCGGACGTCCTCCCCGACAAGACGAACGGCGCGATGGAGGCGTCGCTGGCCCACGACCTCATCTGGTATCACGCATCGGAACTCGCGGAGGCGTTTGGATGCACACGCACCGAGATCCTGCACTGGGGCAACGGCGTGCTGTATGCCATCTGGCTTGGCGTGTCCGGCCCGTCCTTCCTCTCACGCGTTTCCTACGGCATCTGCGAGCTTGTCGCGCCGTTCTACCATGCGGCCAAGAAGAAGTTCCTGAAAACCGCTTTCGCCGCTGCGCTTGGCTTCGGTGTATTCACCATGTGCGGCGGCTGTTCGTCTTTCAATCCGCCAGAATGGAACATGGAATCCGCCGAAGGGCTGGAGTTCATATCTGCGGCGATAACAGGACATCTTGATCAGGCATCGGCCAGCCTTGAAAGTCCCCTGGCTCAAGACGATGTGGAGGGAGGTAAGGCGCCTTCCACGGAAACGGATGCCAACCCTTTATCTGCAAATGACCAGCAAATAACGCAGTCCGGTGACGAGATGGATTTCGCGCAACTGGACTGGACTTACGGGGGCTTCAACGGCAAGAACGCGTCGCCGGTGAATGGATGCCGCATTTCAACGCTTGTTGTCGGTTCTCACTCGATGAGCTACAAGTGGGAGGACGGCGGCTGCGAGCTATTGGGCGCGGCAGACAGGGGCGACTACAACGCCACCATGGCCGCGCTCTTCGTGCTAGGGAGCGACGGGATATGGCGAGGAGGCAAATTTGACTGGGTTTCGACCAGCCGCACATCGAGGTCTTTTGAAAACATCGAAGTCGGGTATCACGGATGGCCGGAGGGCGCAATACTTGACGCCGCAGCTTATGCCTTCGTTATTGTCGGCAAGGACGGCAAGCGACGAAGCAATGTCATCGTCTCGTCAAAATGACGGCCGGATTTTAGCGTTTCGGTAGATTTTTTAACGGTTTGGCAAAAAGAGGCAGGGGAAATGGCGATACCGGCAGACATCGAACGCAAGCGCGATTTCATGGTGGAGCAGGTGAGGGGCAGCATCCTCGATCCGGCAGTCAAGGAGGAGGTAATCCAGAACTTGACCTCGACGGCGGCGTCGACGAATGGCCTCAAGGGCGACGAGAAGATCCAGGCGATCTCCATCAACCAGTTCGACATGGCCCGTTCGGACGCCCGCATCCATCTTGCGATGGCAGCCGGCTTCAAGCGCATCGAGGAGCGGCTTGCGGAGTTCAAGCCGATGTCGCGGCTTGACGTGATAGTGAGGTGCAAGTGGCAGATCGTGATTCTCGCCGCGATAATCGCGGGGATGTTCATCCTGAAGCCGGAGCTTGCCGCGTATCTTGAACTTTTGAGGAGGTAAAAACGATGAAAAAGGCAAAAATCGCAATGGCCGCGACTGTCGCGGCGGCCGGGCTGGCCCTCGCGGGCGGCTTCTGGACGGCAGAGATAAACGTCGGCACGAACGGTGTCTCGCTGGGGACTCGCAGATCCGCGACGGAATGGCAGCTGATAGACGCCATTTCCCCGTCGAACGAGACGGTGACGATCAGCTACGTCACGGCGGCGACGAACACATACGCCGCCGGAGTAATTACAAACGGCGTTCTCGTTCCCCGCGGGGCAGTCATCCCGCCGGTGCAGGGCGGCGCAAGGCTTGTGCTCAAGTCATCCTCCGGAACTGTTCCCGTCCTGGCAACCATCGAGGGCGCAGGACTGACCACGGAATAGGAGGCCCGGCATGGGAACTTACAGCATCGACATCGGCAAGGTGAAGGGGCCGCAGGGCGCGACAGGCGCGACAGGCGCCACAGGCGCGACAGGCGCCACAGGCGCGCAGGGGCCGCCTGGCGTCCTCGACGAAACGGAGCTGGGCAAGCTCAACGCCAACTTCGGCCTCATATCGAACTGGGACGCCGCACAGGTGATTCAAGCCGCGGAAGCCGGCATCGTCCTGGAATCCGGCTGGACGCTTGGCGACATCGGCCTGTTCTGGGTCGTGCTGCCCGGCTACGGCTTCCGACTCCTGGGTTCCGTTGTCACATCGTCGGCCAGAGGCGCGGGAAGTTCCAAGATCGCCACGCTGACGCCGCCGAAGACAATCGGCTATTCCTCGAGCTGGGCGGGCGGCAGCCAGGGCGGCGTCGGAGTCATAACGCTCCTTGCCGACAACAGTCTGTCTTACTATGGCCCCGCGCTTTCGGCGAACACTGAATACCAGATCAGGGGCTTCGGATTCTTCGACGGAGACGTCGAGGACGGGCTTCATGGGCAGTTCGCCACGATTGGCGGAGACGACGAGGAGGAGGAGGAGGAGACCACGTAATGGACATCTACGCGAAAACAACGGGGACCGACAAGGTGGCGCTCAAGGGCTTTGCGGACGCCGCAAGCGCTGCGGCGCATGGATACTCGCCATATCGCGAGGAAGCAATGCCGGCGGAACCGCCCGGCGGGGGGAAGACATGGCATCCGGTCTACGTCGTCACGGGCGGCGCAATCGTCCGCGAGTGGGAGGCACGAGACATTGTGGCGCCGCCAAGGACATTCCGCCGCTCGTATCTGGCGCAGTGGATACGCGCCCACGGCAAGTGGGACGCACTCCAGGCGCTCCTGGGGCAGTCGGCAGACCTCGCCTTCCTCTGGGAATACTCCACGGAGTTCGACGAAGACCACGCGCAGTGGCCGGAGGCGCTTGCCGCCGTCAAGGCGGCGCTCGGACTCACCGACGCGGAGTCGGAGGAGATGCTTGCGGCATCCGCCGCAGACTAGGGGAGGGCGCGGACATGACGAAACTCGACATTTGGAACAGGGCGCTTGCCATGCTTCCGCACGACCGGCGCGTCTTGTCGGAAACGGAGGAAACCACTGAGGCGCTGCGTTGCCGCGACGCCTGGCAGGCTTCGCGCGACTACCTGCTGGCCACCCACGACTGGGGCTGGGCGACGCGCGCGCAGTTCCACGTCCACGGCGCAGCCGAGGCCTGCGAGGGCGGCGGCAGGGTGTGGGTGTTCGGTCGCCCGCCCGGCGCGCTTCGCGTAGTTGGCGTATTCGACGGCGACGGACGAAGGATGCGCGTATCGGCCGCGAACGGCGTGTTCCGCGCCGAGAGGCCGGCAGCCGAAGTGCGCTACATCCCCGTCATGGACGACAGCACCATTCCGACATGGCCGGCGTGGTTCTGCGAGGCAGTCGCGGCGGATCTCGCAATCCGCATAGCGGGCACGATTCTCGGCAAGGCGGCGCCGCGCCACCTCGAGGCGATGGCGACGAAGGCCCTTGGCGAGGCCGTGCGCATCGACGCCGGGGAGGTGGCCTGGTCGGGCACCGACGGCAGAACCATCGCGCGCGCGAGGAGGTAGCGGGATGCGGCTCGTGCAGAATTCCTTTGTCGGCGGCGAGATCGCGCCTGAGCTTTTCGGCCGGCACGATTCGGAGGCATACTTCCACGCCGCGAAGCGGATAGAGAACTTCCTCGTGCGGAAGACGGGCGGACTGCGCAAGCGCCAGGGAACGCAGCTCATATGGCATGCGTCCGGAGGCGACGGCGCGGGGAGTTTCCGCATGGTCCCGTATTTCCACGACCGCACGAGCGCGGCATGCCTGCTCATCTACCGCAAGCAGAACGCCCAGACGCTGTCCTGCAGGTTCTGCAAGGAGGGCGCCATGGGCGACGAGACGGCAATCCCCCAGCTGTCGCTTCAAAGCAACGCCGCGCTTGCGGCCCTCAAATGCAAGCAGATCGGCGACACCATCTTCCTCACGGCGGCAGGCACGAAGACCGTCAGGGGGATGGTCGATTACAATTCGGGAACGGTGGCCTGGTCGGAAATGGAGGGCGACATAGCGGTTCCGCCCGCACCGGGGCTGGCGCTGTCGGCCGCAGGGTTCGACACCGACACGAGCAAGGGATTCAAGCCGTCCACGCGCACATACGGCCTCATCGGCGTCCGCGACAACGTTTACTCGGCAATCTCCGAGGCGTCCTGCCAGATATGGCTCTACTGGGTTGCAGGCGCGACCGTGACCGTCTCGTTCACCCCCAACTGGACGGCGCACGACTACTACATCCTCTGCCTTAAGCAAGCCGGGCAATGGGCCGTCATCGACACGATCTACCCCTCGACCGCCACGAGCGTCCGGGGCGACCTCACATGGGCGAACACGAACTTCGACGCCACGGGCACGATAAACGGCGTAGCCTACGACGCCGGCACGGCCTCGCCATCGACGGCCTTCAAGAACGACCCAAACGGCGAGACGGACGGTTACAGCGCGGCTGCGGCGATCATCGGGGACGGCGAGACCGTTTCGTTCGACTACAAGACCGCGCGCTCGACGGCCACATCCCTCCGGCTGTGGCTTGGCGGCCTGATGCGGCAGCATGGCGACAACACCCAGATAGACACCGTCTCGACGCCGGGAACGACGACCGTGACGCTATACAAGGCGGACGGCGTGACGGCCATAAAGTCGTGGGAAATATCCGCGCGCTACTCGCAGGGCCCGCAGACCCTCGCCATCGACACCAACGAGGCCGTGGAGAACAATTCCGCCACATACAAGCTCAAGTTCGAGACGGAGGACGGCGACGCCGTCGTGCTGCGCGGCGCCGTCCTGGGCGTTCCGCAGAGCAATTACTCGCTCGTGGACGACAACCTCGTCTCAACCGACATCGCCGGCGTGATGGAGCCGCTGACGGTTGGCGACACGGGCATGGACTGCGCGCTGGCGGACGTGTGGGAGCAGCGGCTCGTGTTCGCCGCATCCGAGGGATTGCCGTTCACGCTCTGGTTCAGCAGGGCCGGCGACGTAACCAACTTCTACACCGACAGGCCGCAGACTCCGGACAGCGCGTTTTCCGTGACGATTCCGGCGCTCACGTCCTCGCGCATCCTCCACACCGTAACGACCCGGTGGTTCCTGCTTTTCACGGAAAGCGGCGAGTATGCGGTAGGCAGCGCCGGGAACTCAGGCTTCGGCTACAACACGATCAGCATCAAGCCGACTTCGAACGTCGGCGCGCACGAGTCAATCGAGCCGGTCACGACCGAGAGCAGCGTCCTTTTCGTCGCCGCAGACGGCCGCACCGTCTATGAAATGCAGTATTCGCTCGAGCAGGACAACATCACCCCGGCCAACAGGACGATGCTTGCGCACCACCTCACGGAGGCGTCGCGCATCCGCAAGGTTGCGTTCGTGAAGTTCCCAGAGCCGCAGCTGTGGTGCCTGCTGGAAGACGGCACGGCGACGGTCATGACATACGTTCCGGCCGAGAAGGTCTTTGCATGGAGCCGCGCCGTCTTCGCCGGCGGCGGACTGAAGTGCGTGGACATCGCCGCGCCAGGCAGCATCCGGGAGGGCGACGGGATCGAGGGTTCAAGCGAACTCTGGCTTTTGTTTGAGCACGAGGGGCATCCGGGCGAAGTCTGGGTGGAGAGACTGCGCACGGCGGCCGTCGGCGACGCGCAGGACGCCGGGAAGGCGAAATGCGCCGACCACTGCGGATATACTGCGGACGACTATCCCGACGGAGCCGACCCGCAGACGAATGTCGCGGCAAGCGTGACGACGGTCCGGCCGGAAATCAGCGATTTCAACACCATCGGCCTGTCCAAAAACATCTTCGACTGCTGCATCCGCCTGGACCGCAGCGGGGCGATTGCGATACGCCCGGACGCAGACGGCATGGCGGGGGCATCCAGCGCCTCGCAGGCGGAGGCCGTGCCAGTCGAGGGGGCAGGCACCGTGCAGCTCGTCACGAAGGACGTGAAGGTGCTTCCGAGGGCCTACAACAACACGGACGGGCGGATGGTGATCTCATCCGCCGACGCATGGCCATGCAACATCTTAAGCGTCCTCTTCAACATCGAGGTCGCGGCAGACGAGGAAGGGGGCAGGTAGGTTCTAACAGCAGCTGCAATCATAGCCGGAGGCGCCGGCATCGCATCGTCGATACTCGGACACAGGAGCGCGAAGAAGGCGGCGAAGGCGCAGCAGGCGGCATACCGCGCACAGGCGGCGAACTACCTGGCGCAATCGAGGGCGCTGCTTGGCGCGGCAAGCGCCCAGGCGGCAACGGCGAAATACGCGGTCAAGATTGGCGAAAGCAACGCCCGGAACGAGCGAATCCTGGCGTCGCGCATCCAGAACGTCGAAGACCTCCAGCTCCAGGCCGAGGCGAAAAGACGGCGCGAGGTCATCGGCGAAGGCCGCACGGCGTTCGCGTCGAACGGCATTCTCCTGGAGGCGCGGGCGGGAAGCGCCACCGCGATGTGGGAACAGGACGAGGTCGCGGACGCGGCCATCGAGCGCCTGCAAATCATGCAGGCCGCAGAGGACGAGGCGTGGGGGCATCTCACCGCTGCGCAGACCCGCCTGGCGGAAGGCTTCTCACAGGCTGGCGCGGCTTATTCAGGCGCGGCGCAAAAGGCGGCGAGCGCCTATTCCGCAGCGCTCAGCGCATCCGGCGCACTGGCCGCCGCATCCGGCGTCAAGGGGCCGTCTGGAATCGCCCTGGCGCTTGGCATCACGGGGCAGGTCGCGGGGACGGTCGGCGACGTGGCCAGCGCGAACGCGAAGAAATAGCGGAGGATTGCGACTATGGCGAAGATCAGGGCAAACACCGTGTCGGATGTCGGTTTCTCAAACGTGCGGGCGCAGCATGGCGACCCGTCGGGAGATGGCGGGAGGATTGCGGCGGCGCTCGCAGCCGGCGCAAGGCCGTTCGACACGATGAACGCGAACATTGAGCGCCTGACCCGGCAGAGGCTGGGCAACATCGACGCGCGGACGAGGGGGATTCAGGCGGGGCTGCATGCCTTCGCGCAGGGAGTGTCGGCCCTTGGCGCCGGAATCGACAAGATAATGGACGCCCGCGCCGACGAAGAGGCCGAAAACGCGCTCACGAAATACCGCGAGCACATGCTCATGGGACGGGAAGCGGACTACGCCGTCGCGCCGACCGGCGACCTTGCGCTCGACGGATCGGATCCGAAGCAACTGGAAGGCGTGAACGGACCGTATATCGCCGTAAGGAAGCGCATGGCGGAGTTCAACGACCTCGACGCATACAGGAACCTGTCGTCGAGGGCGCGGGAGAAGTTCGACGAAAAGCGGAAGCGCGTCGATGCGAAATACGGCGAAGACGCGCTTGAGGCGCATGTCGCGGCGCTGACGGCTCGGAGGGACGCAGACGCGGCCGCGAACTACACCAGCAAGGCGGGAGAGGCGGCGAGGGACTTCCTCGACACAACCGGCTCGAACTCCCTTTCGTGGAAGGAATCGGCAAACGACGCGATAGAATACAAGGTCAATCACCTATTGCGGAAGGCGCGGCTGCTTGACGAAAACGGAAATGTCGTGGAGGGCGCGGAAGCCATCGCCGCGCAAGTCCGCGCCACGGTGGCGGACGAAGTCTATGCGGGGATGCTGGGCGCGGCGGCGCAGCAGTATGCGGCGACGGACGACGAAGCCGAGGCCGCCGCGCTTTACAACAGGATGTTCTACGCGGTCGCCGCGAAAGCGGGGCACGACATCGGGGAGAACGAGAACCTGGGCTTTGAAAAGCGCGACGATGCGACAAAAAAGACATTGCTTGCGGAGCATGAGGGCACGAAGGGCCTGCCGCTTTCCGAAGCGTCGGCCCGTGCCGGCTGGGATGCCATGAAGAAGGCCGACCGGCAGCGCACCGCCAGGCTCAACGCGGAGCGAACGGCGAGGCTGTCAAAGGCATCCGACCTCGCATACGAAGTTTTCAAGGCGAGCGGGCAACTCCCGGACAGGGCAGTCATGCAGCAACTGGGCGAACTCAAGGGAGCCATGAACGCGAAAGACCTGGCCATCCACAAAGAGGAGGTTGATGGATGGTATTTCAACCGCAGGGCCGATAGCTATGACAGGCGGATCGAACAGTTGCGGAACATGGCGGATCCAGGAAAGCAGAAGCGGGAGGCCGAGGTCATCAGGGCGGAAGTCAAGGAAATCGGAGACCCGAAGCTGGAAAAGGCGGTAAACGATATGCTTTCCGGGGGCAGGCGAGGCGCCACGAAGTCTTCGGAGAAGTTCTCGTGGGCGGAAATCCAGGACATGATGCTGGGGGCCGGCGCGGAATCAGCCGCCCAGAAGCAGACGGTCATCGACGGCATGATCGAGCGCGGCGAGATAACGCGCGACACCTGGCGCAAGGCCAACGAGCTTCTCCACTCCGACGCGATGCGCAAGGTCGATTTGGCGGAAATCTACGGAGCGATGGCAGAGGCGGGGCTTGACGTTTCGGACATCATAGCCATCGACAAAGACAGCAAAATGCCTGTCATGAAAGACGGCAAGTTCGTCGCGGCGGATCCGGCAAAGACGGCAAGCATTCTTTCCTGGACGGATGCGACCGTCGGCGCGGGAACGCTCGTTCCAGACGAGGCGGGCGTCGTATCCCTCTATGATGAGGGAACTCGCCATTATGCGGAAATTACGCATGAGACGCTTGCGCGGGTCGTATCTCTCGCCGCCGAATGGATGACCAACGAGCATGTGAGAAAGCCTGGCGAGACATTGCCGGAATTCATCAAGAGGCGCTGCGTCCGTGAAATCGGGCTTCTCGATGAGGAACGGCTGCGAGTGCGGTTGCGCAACACCGAAAAGACCTTTGAGGTCGATGCGGCGAATGGACGACTTTCGACAACAGGAAGGAACTAGACGACATGGCGACTGAATACACGGCGGGGAACGGACTCGACGACGAGGCGAGGCGCGAGTTCGAGAAGGAAAGCGCGCTGATGAACAAGGCGCTCGGCATGTCGCCTGGCGACACCGAGGACAATTGCCGCTGGGCGGCGTTCTATCTTTCGGGTAAACTCGGCATCAACAGCGTGGACGGCGCGATCTACAACAACCGCAAGCCGATGGCCCCGCGCGACTACCTGAAGAAGATGCAGGAAGTCTGGAAGGCCCGCGACATCTCGACGCTCTACGACGACGAGGCGAAGGGCTACCGGGCAATCGACGGAGAGGCGCCGGACGCGCTCGAGCAACGCTACGCCTACGCGATGCAGCACGCAAGCAACTCCGTAGGCAACCGCCTGGGGACGATGGCAAGCCGCGCCGTCGCGCGCGACCGCATCACGGCCGACGAACTGGAATGGCTCACGGACGAGGAACGAAAGGAAGCCGGCGGAATCAACAAGAGGATGGACGAGCGGCCTTATGACGACTTCAGCCCAATGGCGCGCTTCATTCCGGCAACGCCAGAGGACGCGAAGGCATATGCGGAAAAGGCGAGGAAGCACGGCGAGAATGAGGCCGAGCGCAAGCGCATCGAGAAGGAAACAGAACCGCGCAGGGCGGAACTGAAAACCCTTGCCGAGAAGCGCCGCGCAGTGGCGGCATACGAAAAGAAGCTTTCGGAGCAGAACGCATGGCAGACCGTGCTTGCCGGAAAGCAGTTGCTCTCCGAGGAAGGCCAGGCAATCGTGGACATGGCCGAGGCGCACAAGGACGATCTTGTAGGGGCCGTCGGCGAGAAGTTCCGGGAACTCCAGCGCAAGGACCCGAAGGAAGCAGCGACGCTGGCCGCGATCATCCACGCGCTGCAGCCCAGCGCCGACGACAACACCGTCGCCGGCGACGCGATGCGGGCATTTGGAAGGATGATGTTTGAAACTCCCGTCGGGGCGCTCAAGACTGTCGTGAACGTCGTCGAGCGGCAGATTGTCGGCGGCGAAGAATACCAGCGGCGCAGAGAGGCCGAGGCGGAATGGCGCCGAGCCTTCGAGCCGATGCAGAAGGAGCACGACTTCTGGGGAAACGCCGTCGTCGGTTTCGCGGGGACAATCCCCTACATGGCCTACGCGGCGCTTCCGGGCGGAACTGCGGCCGTCGCGCTTTCGGCCGCAAACGACTTCGAGCGGCAGATCGTCGATCAGGGCGGCGACGTTTCCTCCCAGGAGTTCCAGTTTGCGAGAATCGCCGTCGGTTTCGGCTATGCGGCCATCGAGAAGGCGCAGGTAATTCATCCGTTCCGTTCCATCGAGAACAGGGCATGGGCGCACCTCTACGGCACTATGACGGAGAGCGTCATGTCGTTCCTGAAGACGGCGGGGCACCAGGGGATGCGATACCTGGGCGAACTTGGCGAAGAGGGGCTGCAGGGCGCCGTCGAGCAGGGATTCGTCGCCTGGGGGCTTGGCAAGGACGTCGCGTCAGCGGCGGCAAAGGGGCTTGTCGAGGAGGCATGGGGCGCGATAGGGCCGTTCGCGCCACTGATGGCGCTGGAAGCCGGATCCGCAAAGGCCGCCTACCGGCGCGGCGGGTTCAACGCGGCGGACATGGCGCGACAGAAGCTGATACTGGACGGCCTCAAGGACAGGGCCGCGACGGCGATGGATGCGGCGAACTACGGCAAGGCATACGGCGCGATAGCCCAGACATGGGCGTCGATGGGCGAAAACGCCGCATTGCGCCAGAATGAGCTGATGCGTCGCTACGGCGTCACGGCAGACGAGGCACTGTCCATGGACCAGGCGCTAGGCAAGATGTGGGCGGCCGTGAATGGCGACGCGGAGGCCGAGCGCAAATTCATGGGCGGCGCGAAGGTGAAGTCTGCGGCGGAGCTGCTTTCCGAAGTATTCACGGATGCGAAGGTGGAAAGCCGCGAGAACGGAAGCGTCGTTTTCTCCGGCAAAATCGGAGACACTGGCAACGAGGTGCGCTTCCTCATTGGCAAATCAGACACTGTGCTGGACACCGAAGACAGATCGCAATGGGAATCCATCGTTTCGGCGGTAAACGGCAGCATCGATGGCGACAAGTCGGGGAAGGCTGCAGAGGCGCTGGCGGGGATGACCGGCGGCGCGAAGAGGATGACTGTTCCGGAATGGGAACACCTGACCCCGGAGGCGCGGCAGGTGATTGCGGGTTTCTTCGGGCTATCGGTGCGAGGAGGAATCAAAAGCCGCGTCCAGCGGATCAAGGTGGACACTTCAGCCGCGGATGGCTCGACGGAGGAGTCCGACATCGACACCACGGCGTTCTACCTCGTGTCCGGGAAAATCGACCTGACGCAGAACGCCCTGCCCCAGGCGGTGTTCCACGAGGCGATGCACTCCATGATTGGATTCGCCGGCCAAATGGCGCGGGCTGGCGACGAGAACGCGCAGGCCGGCCTGTCGGCGCTTGCCGAGGCATATCCCGCACTGAGCGGCAGGGAGGGCCTGGACGAAGAGTCAATTGCGAACGGCTACCGCGACTACCTCACCGGCAAGATTCCACTCGTCGAAGTCCAGAAGTCGGCGTTCGACAAGTTCTTCGAATTTGTCGGCAAGTGGCTGGGAATGATTGACAACACGGGCGAAAGGGCGCTCACCGTCGCAAACGCACAGATCGCGATGAACGTCTTCTTCAACGACGTGCTGACAGGGAACTTCAGCGCGATCGAGGATGCCGGAAGGCTGGCCGACGTGGCAAGGGCGCGCGACGCGAGAATCCAGAAGGAGAGAATCGAGAGGACTGAGCGCGAGGCCGCAGCACCGACAGAGGCCGCCGGCGAAAGCGCGAGGACGGCGGACGAGAAGTTCGGAGGCGCCATCGTCGCTGCGGAGGACGAGCTCGTTGACGAGAACGGCGAGACGATACCGCCAGACAAGGTGGCGGAGGCCGCAGCGCAGGGCAAGGCAATCATGAGGCGTTCCGAATACGAGCGCCGCAAGGCCGAAGGCGTTGGCGTCGGCGCACGCGAGACGGACGAGGAGCGCCGCGAGCGCATCAAGCGCGAGGAAACGGTCTTTGAGGGAACGGACGAGCAGGGCCGGGCCACGGTGAAGACGCCTGATGGCGCAATGGAGATCGAAACGCGGCTTGCCGTCATTGACCGCGCCGACCTGCTGACAAGCGACAAGGAAGGCTATCCGCAGGAATACCAGGACAAGATCAGCCGCGACAAGGGCGCCGGCGGTGCGCAGATCGAGAAAATCGGGCGCGCGCCGAATTCAGGGATGCTTGGCGCTTCCGAGACTTCCGACCTTGGCGCGCCCATCGTCTGGCGCGACGCGGACGGGCGGCTCGTTGTCATCGCCGGCAACGGGCGAGTCCTGGGGCTGAGGGCCGGCGACAAGAAATACAACTCGACCGGCAACTACGACGACTTCGCGCGGCGGACGGGCGAGCGCTACGGAATCCAGGTTCCTGAGGGAATGGCGCATCCGACGCTTGTGCGCGTCATCGAGACGGACTTGACCCGCGACCAGCTTGTGAAGTTCGCGCTTGCGTCAAACAGATCCACCCTTCAGGAGAAGAACGACGCCGACAACATGAGGAGCGACGGCCTGCGCATCGACGCGGACATGGCGGCGAAAATCTCGACGGCCCCGGACGCGGGCCTGATGGACCCACGGAACGCGGAGTTCGTGAACGCGTTCCTCGCATCGGCGAACGGCGGGGCGCTGACCGGCGCCGACGGGCAGCTCAACGCGACGGGCGTCCGCCGGCTGCGCGACGCGCTGCTGGGCGCGCTGCTTGTCCGGCATCCGGCGGCGAACGAGGTAATCACCATTTTGCAGGATCCAAGGAACGACCTGGGAATCGGCAATGTCGTCGAGGGCGTCAAGGATGCGGCAATCCACCTGGTCGCGCTACGCGGGCGTGAAGAATGGGCCGACTACGACCTGTCCGACGACATCGCTGACGCGCTCAACGACTACATCGACTTCAAGCGCAGTGGCTACTCCGACATCGAGGACTATCTGGGCCAGGGCGACTTCCTGCGCAACCGCCCGTCGCTCACGGCGGCGATTCTGCGCGAACTGTTCGCGCGGCGAAACTCCGCGCAGCGCGTGGCGGACATCCTGAACGCCTACGCGAAGACGGCGATGCTGCAGGACAACACCGGCCCCGCGCTGTTCGACATGGGCGTTACGCCGCGCGAGACGGTGTGGAAGCTGGCAGTCGAGAAGGCGGACGCGCGGGATGCCGCGAGGCACAGCGTGGAGAGCAACATGCCGTCTGCTGCGGAGGTGGCGGAGGCGCAGCGGCAATACGACGAGGTGGTTGCGCGTTACACCAATCCCGACGGAACGCGCAAGCCCGGCTGGATGAAGGCACCGAACGGCAAGCCGACGAAACTAACGGAGCGGCAATGGGTGCAGGTGCGGACGCCATACTTCAAGGAGTGGTTCGGCGACTGGGAGGCGCTGGCGGAGCTTCCCGGGGCATCGATAGAGGACGCAAAAGGCGTCTTTCGCGCCTTGATGACATCCAACGCCAATATAGCAACGGCGGACGGCACAACGCTGCACTTCGCGGCTCAGGCCTCAAAGGCATACAGTCGCGAGGCCGAGAAGGAATCGTCAAACAGGGCCGCGCATTGGTGCGCGGTGCGAAACATCGAATCCCTCATTGTCCGGTCGCGGTTTCTATACGAGGAGAAGCCTCGAAATGGATCCTCGGACATCGACGCATACGTCAAATACGGCTCGATGTTCACGTTTGGCGGCGAAAGATATCTTGCCAAGATCACCAGCAAGCGCTACACGGGGCGCGACGCGCAAAACTTCTACAGCGTGGAAAGCGTAAGCGTGGAGAAAATCGCTGACCGTGGAATACATGAGGCCATCGGCAAGCAACAGTCTCTCGACACGGACAGCATAAATAGGATACGACAAATTCTTGATTCTGTCAAGCCGGAGAATGTTTCGAAGGTATTGGGTTAGTGATTCGTGGGCGAGCCTTCCCATGAATGGGGAGCGGAAGTCGCGGCATTGAGGCGGCTGGCTTGCAGGAGCGATGTTGCTGTCGCCAAAGGGTCATGGCGACATTGGCCCTTGAGTCTTCGGCGATG
>JAEEGL014783906.1_pt1 | contig 26562 bp, 15 predicted proteins | sample 9134231 | NCBI WGS metagenome assembly JAEEGL01 (sample SAMN16246548, study PRJNA631951) | gut metagenome | biome: gut microbiome; feature: rumen; material: fiber-attached | host: Bos | place: Iran: Karaj | collected 2018-10 | reverse complement strand
TAAGGCAGAGGCAGATTATTTATACAATAATGGATATACATATTATTATCAATTGTTCTATTATGAATATTCAGATTCATCTTCTAATAACCAATTATGTGCAGTAAGAAGATATACAGGTGGATCAATCGAGAATAAATATGCCTTTACTTGGTTTAAAACAAGCAATACTACAGACTTTACAGGTGGATATTTAGGAGGAACATATACTGATACTAACGATTCATGGGTTGAAGGTGAAACTTGGAATGATGGCTCAATTTGGGTAACTGATACTTCAGGCGTTACATTTGATGCAAATGGTGGAGGTATTTCTAAATTTACTTCTTCATCATCAGGTACAACAGGTGAAGGTGGTTACGAAGACAATCTTGATAGAACAGGTACTTGGGTTGTTACTGATGCTAATCAAAAGCAGCATACTATTTCAGGTACTTTAACTGAGTGGGCTGATTTTATTATTGCTCATGAGGTAAGACATTATATTTCTTATCCAAGATCAGGTATTCATTCAACATTATGTACAGGTTTAGGTAAGTATAGATCAGGAAATCGTTGGTTTGTATGGAATGGTAATCCAGTATATACATCACAATATATTGATTATTCAGTAGATCAATTACTTGAGCTTGATGGATATTTAACAGCATATGATGATGGTACTACGGTATCAGCTGATGAAAGAGATATTATTAATACATTATTTAATACATATTTCGTTACAGATTCAACAAATTTTGAAAATATGGTGGCAGCTGCATTGCTAGAAAAGAATGCGCAAATCGATAATGATTCATATTATTATGTAGGAACACCAAGCTATAATGCAACAACAAAGATATTCTATACATTAACAATAACAGCTGCAACATCATATAATATATCTAGTACTTACTATGAAAAGAGTGGTGTTGATTATATTGTTGCAAGTGGAGTTAATAGTACAAATTATTCTTCATATTATACTCTTACTGCTACAAGAGCTAATGATTATTATAATTACACTAATCTTTATGTTATGAAGGATGTAGATGATTATGATGCAGATTATATTAGAAATCTTATTTCTGAAAATATATATTCTAGCACACTAATATCATCAAAGTCTCCATTAGAATATCTATATATTCCACAATATGTTGATAGTGGTTCATTAATAACTGTAAAAGAGTATTTAATGTCTTTATCTGAAAATGTAACTTCAAAGGAAGACTTTATAGGATACTGTGCAGGAAATCAAAATGCTTATGCAAAATTATTGCTAGAATTAATGAATATTGATAATACTGAAGTGGATTCTATAGAATTCCCTGTATCGATAGGTGATAGCAATACATCTGGAATTACTATAACTAATATGAGTTATTATACAGGCCTTAGCGTAGTAAATACTCCGGCTACTATTAGTGCGATCGAGTACGATTATGGTTACTCATTCAGGTATATTAGAATTAATGTTAATACAGCGTATACTAATCTATATTTAGTACTTAATTCAACTACTTCTATACCTTTATATTATGGTTATAGTACAAGTACAGATTGGGATGGAACTTACACAATTAATGGTGCCACAGTTTTAAATGTACCAATAAACGGGGCATCATATATAGATTTTGCGATTGATCAAGCATATGTAGGAAATATTATCTTATACTATGCTTATCAAGAAGGAGAAGGAACAGGTACAATAACTTATAATATCCTTACTACGACTCAAACACAAACAAGTACAGGTTATTTTATTTATCAATTACCTACTGATGCAGATTTTAAGAATGCAGTAAGAAATGCCTTGCCTTCAAATGCCACTGTTGCTGAATATGATTATTCTGTCACTTTAACTATTGTTTCGCATAACAATAATAGTGGTACTTGGAATACACAGTGGAGATATCATAGATTTATAATTGATGGTGATGGATCATATTATACTTTAGATCCGGTAACAATATTAGCAACATCTTCAACATATTTACAAACTAATCAACAATTCTCCGCAACTATTGCATATGATTCAAGCATGTCAGGACAATATGTAGGATTAATTGTTTCTTCACCACTTAGTAATACTAATTTTGCTTATAATACTGAAAAGAGACAGGGTAGTGGAGGATATAGATATAGATTCTATACTATCACTGCTACTATCACATATAGTTATAAGTTGGCTACAGATGCGTTAATCACTTCAGACACTATGTCAAATAGTATACAAACACTTGTTAATCCAAATGTTTGGTATCCTAACTACCTTAAAGATTCAAAGGATTATTCTACAAAATATAATGATTTACTATTAGATGCAACATATAATTTAGTACCTGTAAATTATTATCAAGCAGCTTATAATAATTCATTAGTATCAAGTACATATTATGTACTATCTGGAGATACATATGCACTAGCTACAGGTTCATATGATTCATCAAAGTCATATTATGTAAGAAGTGGTAGTGGTACAGATGAAGATCCTTATGTATATACAGCATCTTCACCAACATCTGCAGCTTATTATGCAACTACAACATCATCAAGCTACTATGTACTTGATGGAGAAGATTATGTTTCTGCGCAAGGTGCTTATAATAGCTCAACTACATATTACAGATACAATGGTGAATATGAAGAAGCAACAAATGTATTAGTTAACCTTGTGGATGTTTTAGGATTAAATGAAACTCACAATGATTCTGTAACTAAGGATTATTGCTTACCTGAATTGGTAGAGGCCTTAATCACATCATCTAATGAAGCATTTATAACTTTCATCAAAAATACAATAGCTTCAAGTGATGTTGCTGATGAGGATTACGAGATTATTCTAAAATACTTAACTGAAAATATCGGATATTATTCAGTAAATGATGCAATTACAGCTGGAAAATCTGGTTTATCTACAGATTCTAAGGAAGTTGTTGCAGCAGCATATCTTGTAACTGATTATAGTAATATTTTAACTAATGAAACATCAGTATATGATAGTGCACTAAGAACTTATCTTTCATCAGGTGTGTCATCACAATATCAATATATTAATTCTGATGGTTCATATGATAATGAAAAGTTTGAGGATTTCTGTAACCTAATTGGATATAATCTATCTACTTCAGGATATGGTATTTATGCATTATCATCAAATCACGGAAAGTTAAATGGAGAATTCATTCCAGATAACCTAGTACTTGATAAGATGGATGCTAACTATGCTTATTCAACAGAAGGAGAATGCTATGTTCTTGTTAATGAAGAATCTTCTTCATGGAGAGGAAATAATTCAACTGATGGTGATGTAGAATATGCATTTGATGTTGAAATGAAGCAACTTGTTAAGAGTATTTCAACTGCTATATTTGAGCTTGATTTAATATCTAGCGATGATGTAGTTCTATATTCATCTGAATCTTCAATTGATTTAGAGAATAAGACAATTACATATTATGTTCCTAAGGGATCAACATACACACAATCTCTTACAATTGATACAAACTCTATGGTACTTGCTAATAATGCAACATTATATCTAAATGGTGTATTAGTAACTAAGGGTTCAACAACAGCTTCATTCAGCTTAAATGTTGGAGAGAATGCTGGATTAATTAGAGTATATGCAGAAAATACTGCGGTATACGATGATTACACAATAATCATAGTTGAGGCTGACTTCTCATTTGATTTAACTGAACATAATAATATAGCTTCAGGATCATATGAGGTTGAATATAAGGATGGAACTATAGTTCTTAATGTAACTTCACCTAAGAGTGGAGATACAACAAGTGATAAGCTTCCAGCTGGTATGGATTTAACACCATATATTTCAATTCAATCTCTTGATGGAACAGTTATGAGTAATGCATTTACTCTTAATGAGTCTCCTGTAGTTGATGCAAATGGTAAGGCTGTAATTGATATGACAATTCTTGTTACACTTCCAACAGGAACTTACAATATTGTTGTTGATATTTATGGTAATACTGAAACATATACATTTATAAAGAATCCATCAACTGAGTGTGATATGATTTCATTTGTATATGAAGGAAGCGATATTGTATCTTCATTCACAGAAGTATCAAGTGGAGTATATAGTGCAACAAGTAGTGTACTATATGGAAGAGCATTTGATTATGATGAATTAATTAATTATTCATATTTAACATCATTAGAATATTCTAATGGTGCTACAATTAGTGTTTCAGCTTCATATACTGAAACTGACGGACTAATTACATATTTAATTACATATGTAGTTGAGGCAGAGGACGGAAGCACAAAGACATATAATCATTATGTAACAGAATCTGCTCCATATAGTTCAGGATCACCTTATGTATCATCTTATATTGATGGTGAGGTTGATTCAACTATGACAAAGAATTATAGTACTACAATGTCTAACAATGAGGTTAATTTCAGCTTCCATAGAGGAGATGACCATACATATAGAGTTAAGTATAACCTAGGAGGATTCTATATCTTAGGAAATGCTACTTACTCATACGAACTTGCAAAGGACTATGCAGAAGGAACTGTTTCAGTTTCATTACTAACAGCAGGATTATCAATTGAAATAAATGATTCTGCAGATGCTGGTACTTATACATTCTATTATAAGTATAGTTCATCAGGAGATTGGAATGGTACAACTTACTATAGAGATTATGATTTCCCTGCAGTAAATGTAGAAAAGCTTGCATCTCAAGATGCTTTACTTGATTCTATAACATTTATTTCATCTGCAACAAAGATTTCAACTCTATCAACAGTTATGTATCCATCTTCACCAATTAGACCTACTGGAGATGATCTAGTTACAGCTGATGGCGAGGTCTCATATACAGAGTTAAGTGCTGATGCAGCTAATAATAAGATTAATGTAACATCAGAATCAATTGTGTATAATGGCTATGACACAGATAGCTATCAAAATTATTACATAGTTGGAGCTGTATCTAATGTTAATTTATCAAGCTACGCACCAACATTTGGAATTGATGAATATGCACAAATCTATCAATATACTACCCTATCTAAGATAACTGAATATGGTAGTGATAATAATCAAACTAAGACAGATAAGACTATATTAGAAAATACTAATAGAGTATTTATCTATGTACCTTATGTTGATTCTTCAAATGCTACTAAGATTTTCTTGATAGAAATTGATATGGATAATGGATATAAGTGGTTAGCTGCTTATCCAGATTCATGGAATGGTAGTGACGCTACAACATTAACATTAAATGGTACAACTCATGCAATTACAGATGGTACAACTACATATACTGTTAGCGATATGGCTGGAGTTGCAAGTTCTAAGAACCAATCATTATATATGAACTATATTGGAAATCCATTAACAGATACTGATTCAACAGATAGTATCGATAATTCACATTTCTGGTATGTATCATATGTAGTATTCTCAGAGGATGCACTTGTAAATGGAACAAATAAGATTAAGTTCTATCATGTTTCAATGATTGACCTTGAAAATACAAATTACTTTGTATTTACAATAAATGCTCCAACAACATATCAGCAAAACTCAATCTACTTAACATTAACTTATAATGTTTACGATGATAATAATAATTTATCTGAAACAAGAGTATTAAGCTTATTTGCAAACTATGATTCAGTAAGTGGATCTTATAAGGTATATATTCCAACATATAGTATTACCCTATTACCACGTGCATATTATAGCTTCACATTAAGCTTGCCAGATGGCTACGCTGCAAATTATGAGGTAACTAATGGTAAGAAGAATACGAATAATAATGCTAATGAGGAAGGTAAGTATTTACCACCAGCATCATTAATTATTCAAGAAATTGATATTACAATAACAATTTATGAAGTGCCTTCAACAGAATCAGGAATTTGGGGAATTGGTACATCAAGTACTAGCCAAGTTAATGTAACTGAGAAGAGTCAATAAAAAACATTAGGGGGACTCTTTTGAGTCTCCCTTTTGTTCAATAAAGGAGGGAACCAAATGAAAAGAAACATATTAAAGGCATTTGTAATGACAATACTTGGTGCAGTTACAATAGTAGGAGTTACATCATGTAAGGATAAGAACTCCAACAATAATGATCCTGAAATAATTGAGCCAGATCCAGATCCTGTAGAACCAGATGCCCCTGTAACTCCAGATTTAAATCAAATTACAGGTATTACTCTTAGTGATTCTGCTATCACTTATGATGGAGAGGCACATACAATTATGTATGAAGGAACATTGCCTGATGGTGTAAGTAGCACATTTAGTATTACAAACCAACAGCAGAGTGTAGTCACAGAAGCTAAAGAGGTTGGAGTATATACATTTAGCTATACTTTTAGTGGGGATGGATATGAGACATTAACACTTAATGCTTTATTAACCATCAATGCTAAGGAATTTGAAGGATTAACTCTAACTTCAAAGACTGTAAAATATACAGGAGCTAATCAAACTATTGAGGTTGCAGGAGATATTCCAACAGATGCTTCAGTAGAATATACTTATAAGGATTCATCAAATAATACCGTGACTGAATGTGTCCTTCCTGGTACATATTCTGTTATTGCAAAAATTACAGGACCAAACTTTAAATCATTAGAATTAAATGCAAATCTTGTGATAGAAAAAGTGCAAGCAACAGATGTTGTAATTGATAAGCAAACTGCTCTATATGCAGGCAATAAAATAGCATATGATTTAACTGCGCTAAAGCAAACATATAATGTAGAACTAGATGGATATTATGAGGATTCTAATTTAAAAACTGCTATAGATTTAGAAAAAGTTAAGAGTGGTGAATATAAAGTTAAGGATGGTTTATATTATGTTAAGCTTAGAATATCAAATGATATTTATGAAGAAACAGTAAAGGTATGTGAGCTTGAAATTATAAAGAATGAGAATTCATATCATGATGTCTTATTCACATTTACATACGAAGACAAAAATTATGAAAAAGAATATGTAGCTTCACCAAATGAAGTGTTATCAGATAGCTTAATAGCTACAATCACTGCTGGTTGGCAAACACCAGATGATGGTTATGAATATGTATATAATGGAAGTTACAAGTATACTCCTATAACAGAGGATACAGTAATCCCAATGAATTGGGAAAGATTCACATACGAGGTTCAGTTTGTAGATTCTAATGGTAATAAATTAGCTGACTCAGTAGAAGGTATTATAAATTACGATGACGTTGTATTCCCATATGTTACAATTGGTGATAAAATAGTTGCCACATGGTCATGTGGAAATGTAGAAGTATTATCTGGTGATGGAGCAAAGCTTGATGCTGAATCCTTAGCTGTAGATAGAGTTATAACCTTCACACCTAGTGCAATTATAGAATATGATCCTTTAACAGATTACGAATTTAGGAATTATTATGATGGAGTAACTGCAGGATATTTAATTACATCATATTCTGGTACAGACAACACATTGGAATTACCTGAGTTTATTGTTGATAAAACAGTACAAAGAGTATATAGAATTCTTGGAGCTGATTCTAATGCATTTGCAGATAATTACACAATACATGCTCTAATTATTCCTTCATCTTATACATCTATTCAAGAATATGCATTTGGTTATATGAAACAGTTATATTCAGTCGTGATACCTTCAAACCATATAGTAGATAATGATCTAATTATTTTTGAGGGTTCATATACTATTGCTGAATATATGTATTATGGTGATAATAATCCTATATCAAATGAGTATACATTTGGAGATTTAGCTTCAATTGCGTCACTTGGTCATTCATATTCAAGTGGTTCAATAATAGTAAAGGATGGAGATTATGTATATTATACATATAATAATGAAACATATCTTGTTCAGTTTACTAATGATAATTTAGAAGCTGATATAGTATTCCCATCAACTCTAGGAGGAAATAGCTATACTATAAGAAATGATGCTATTTATGTTCCAGAAGAGTACTTTGCAGACGATCTTGATAACTATGTTAGAGTTAATATTACAATTGATAATGTTAATATTTCAAGTTATGCATTTAGAAACGCTAACTTAAAATCAATTACACTAGGAGATAATGTAACTATTGATGGTGTGGGAATTTTTATGTTCGCACAAATAGAGGATATTTACCTTGGAACAAGTATTACTGAACTTACAAATAATTTTTTCAATTTTTCAATAATTAATGCTATTCATATTAGTGGAATTATAACATCTATTGCTGAAAATGCATTCAAGTCTACTTATGAGTTTAACCAAGATATAAGAATTTATTTTAAGGCTTCTGAATCTGATATTAATCCTACAGTAGCAGATGGAAATGCTGAATATAATTCAATAGAAAAATTATATAATCAAACATTTTAATATAGTTATTTGATAAAATAAAATAGTATGATATAATTAACGTGTATTTTGTGATTTTTAAATAAAAATCAAAGAAATCTCTTGTTTTATATTGTATGAATTAGGGACAAGAAGTATCTTGTCCCTTTTTATTAAATAGAAGGGGTATATGTATGAAGATATTAATCGTTGGATTAGGCCTTATGGGTGGTTCATATGCAATGGGTCTTAAAGAAAAGGGACACCAAATTTATGCATGTGATATTAACAATGAGTCAATTGAATATGCAAAGAGTAATAATCTTATTGTAGATGGTTGTGATGATGCATCTAAATATATTCCTACTATGGATATGATTATTATTGGATTATATCCAAATTATATTGTTGATTTCTTAAAAAAATATAATAAGCTTTTTAAGAAGGGACAGCTTATTACTGATTTATGCGGTATAAAGACATATTTTATTTTAGAGGCACAAAAGTATTGTGGTGATGCTGAATATATTTCGCACCATCCTATGGCTGGTCGTGAAAAGAGTGGTGTTATGTATGCGAATACTGAAATGTTTAAGAAGGCTAATTTCTTAATAACACCAACAGAAAAGAACACAGCTCATGCGATTGAGATGATGAAAGCCTTAGGATTAGACCTAGAGTTTGGAAGAATAAGTGTTGTAACACCAGAGCATCATGATGCTATTATCGCATATACTTCACAGTTAACACATGCGATTGCTGTATCCTTGGTTAATGCTGATACTGATATTGATTCTAAAAACTTTGTTGGAGACTCATATCGTGATCTTACAAGAATAGCTAAGATTAATGAAGAGTTATGGAGTGAATTATTTTTTGATAATAAGGATGCCCTATTAAAGAAGATAGGTGATTTTGAGCGTGAGCTTGATGATATCAAGACTGCGTTAATTAATGGAGATAAGGAGCTTTTAAAGAAGAAGTTTATTAGCTCTACTAATCATAGAAAAGAGATGGAATAATGAAGAAGCTACATATTAATTTATCTGATCATTCATATGATATTATAATTAAGGATAATCTTATTGATGATTTAAGTGAATATGTTAAGGAAGTATATTCTAATAAAAAGATTTATGTTATTACTGATTCTAATGTAGCACCACTATATCTTACTAGAGTTATGAAGGCTTTAGAAAATGATTATGAGGTAAAAAGTGTAGTACTTCCAGCAGGTGAGGAATCTAAATCATTTGCTGTATATCAAGAAGCTTGTGAGAAGCTTATTGATTTAAATATTAGACGTAATGAATTACTTTTAGCACTAGGTGGTGGAGTAATAGGTGATTTAACAGGATTTATAGCAGCAACTATTTATCGTGGTGTTCCATATATTGGAGTACCTACATCACTTCTTGCTCAAATGGATTCATCTATTGGTGGTAAGACTGGTATTGATTTTTACAATAGAAAGAATATCATTGGAGCTTTTAAGCAGCCTTTAAGAGTATTAATTGACCCAAGAACATGTGATACTCTATCACGTGAGGAGTTCGTTAATGGTATGGGTGAATTAATTAAGCATGGTGCTATTGGAAATCCTAAGCTATTAACACTTGTAGAAAATGGTGTTTCTAAGATGACTGAGGAAATAGTTCTTGAATCACTAAAGGTTAAGCAAGCAGTTGTAGAAATTGATGAGTTTGACCAAAAGGAAAGAATGTTTTTAAACTTCGGACATACATTTGGACATGCAATAGAGCTTAAATACGGATATAAGCATGGACAGGCAGTAGCTAATGGAATGCTTATGGCATTAAAGTTTGGTATTGATATGGGTGAAACTAACCCTAAGTGCTATGATGTTATTTATAGCATATTAAAGAATTGTGGCTTCCCACTAAAGGAATATAATTATAAGGATTATTTGCCTGAAATGGCATATGATAAGAAGAACCTAGCAGGTGTTATTAGATTTATCTTTATTAAGGATTTTGGTGTTCCAGAATTATATGAGATAGAAGAGACTAAAATAAAGGATTTGATGTAAATGAACGTAATTATAACTCCATCAAAGCTTAAGGGTGATGTAATAGTACCACCATCTAAAAGCTTATCTCATAGAGCAATTATTGCGGCATCCCTTGCAGATGGGCGTAGTAAGATATCAAATATTATATATAGTGAAGACATTAATGCGACAATAGATGCGATGATATCATTAGGAGCTCATATTGAAAAATATGATGATTATTTAATTATTGATGGTTCATCTCCTAAAAGAATAGGTAATGTCATTAATGCTAATGAATCAGGCTCTACTATTAGATTTATGATTCCTATTGCACTAGTAGTTGATTCCCCTATTACCTTTGAGGGAAGAAACAATTTAGTAAATAGACCGCTTGATGTGTTTACACAAATATTTGATGAGCTTGGAATTAAATATGAGCGTGGTGAAAAGTACCTTCCTATGAAGGTTTATAATGGATTAAAGCCTGCAACCTATAAGGTTAGAGGTGATGTATCTAGCCAATTCATCACAGGACTTTTATATGCCCTTCCATTACTTAATGGAGATTCAAAAATTGAGATTACAACAAAGCTTGAATCAAAGGGATATATTGATTTAACAATGGATGTTTTAAAGAAGTTTGGAATTACAATTAAAACAGATGATTATAAAACATTTGATATTAAGGGTAATCAAAAATATAAGCCACTTGATTATACAGTTGAGGGTGATTATTCGCAGGTAGCCTTCTGGGCAGTTGCGAATACACTTGGAAGTGACATTAATATTTTATGTATGAATGAGAATTCTTATCAAGGAGATAAGAAGATTATTAGTGATATTAATGATTTTGGTGGTAAGGTATATTTTAAGGATGGCATGTTTAAATCAGATTCTAGCAAAACACATGGTGCTACAATTGATTTTGCAAACTCCCCTGACCTTGGTCCTATACTAACTGTGCTTGCAGCATTATCAGAGGGACATTCAACATTTACATCTGTTGAGCGTCTTCGTATTAAGGAATGTGATAGAGTTACATGCATGGTAGAGGAGCTTAAGAAGATGGGAGCTAATCTTAAAGATGCAGGCAATACTATGGAAATTGATGGTGTTAGTATGCTAAAGCCATCACTAGATCTTGATTCACATAATGACCATAGAATTGTTATGGCCTTAGCAATTGCCTCTACAAAATGTAGTGGCAAGATTAGAATATTAAATGCTAGTGCTATAAAGAAGAGCTACCCTCATTTCTTTAAGGCGTTTGAGGCAGTAGGAGGTATTGTAGAATATGAAGACTAAATTAGATAATGCGCGTGAAAGAATTAATGAAATAGATTTAGAGATGATAAAACTATTTAAGGAAAGAATGAACGCTGTTAATGATGTGGTCTCATATAAGCTTGAGAATAATCTTCCTGTCCTTGATAGCTCAAGAGAGCAGGATTTGATTAAAAAGAATCTTAAGGCTTTAAATTCTAAGGAGCTTGAGGAGTATTATCTTACATTCTTTGATGGAGTATTAAAATCATCAAAGGATTATCAAAAGAAGATTAAAGGAGAATAAGATGAAGGTTTTTGCTTTACTTGGAGAGCATTTAGGTCATAGCTATTCTCCAATTATTCAAAAAAAGCTTTTTGAGCAAAAGGGCTTAGATTATGATTATAAGCTTCTTGAGATTAAAAAGGATGAAATTAAAGAAACACTTGATAAGCTTAAAAGTGGGGAATATGCTGGCTTTAATGTGACTATTCCATATAAAAGAGAGGTAATGCAATACCTTGATGAAATTAAGGATGAGGCATTAGCTATTGGAGCTGTTAATACAATCAAGTGTGAAAATGGTAAGCTTGTTGGATATAATACAGATTATTATGGATTTAGTGATGAGCTTAAATACTATAATATAGATGTATTTAATAAAACATGCTATGTGCTTGGTACAGGAGGAGCTTCCCTTGCAGTAAAAAAAGCACTAGGTGATTTAGGTGGTAAGGTGGTATCTGTATCAAGAACTAAGAGTGATGATACTATTACCTATGATATGCTTGATATTAAAAATGATGAAATAGTAGTTAATACTACACCACTTGGAATGTATCCAAATGTTGATGCATCTCCTTTAAAGGAAGAGGATGCAAGAAAAGCTTTAGCTATAGTAGATATCATTTTTAATCCTTCAGTAACTAAGCTTATGAGCTATAATAAGAATAGCTATAATGGACTTCTTATGCTTATAGGACAAGCTTGTAAGGCACAAGATATTTGGCTTTCTAAGCATTATGATGTTGATTATGATTATATGATTAAATATGTGGAAGGAGTGATTTTAGGTGAATAGTTTTGGTAGAATATTTAGAGTTTCAATTTATGGGGAATCTCATGGAGTCTCAATTGGAGTAGTAGTTGATGGTGTAAAGCCTGGAATTAAACTTTCCGTTGATGATTTTAAATCAGATCTTTTAAGAAGAAAGTCTGGAGGAATAGGAACTACTCCTCGTATTGAGCCAGATGAGGTTATGATTGAATCTGGTGTATTTAATGGATTTACTACTGGTGCACCTATATCATTAAGATTTATCAATACAAACACAAAGAGTAAGGATTATTCGAATCTTGTAGATCAGCCAAGACCAGGTCATGCTGATTTTACAGCTCATGTTAAATATGATGGATTTAATGATTATAGAGGTGGAGGACATTTTAGTGGTAGAATCACTTTAGGAATGGTAGCTGCAGGTGTTATTGCAAAAAAGATGCTTGATGGTGTAACATTCCAAACTAAGATTTTAAATCTTAATGGTGAGACTGATACTAAGAGGTTCCAGGATATTATTAAGTCTGCAGTAGAGGCTCATGATTCTATTGGAGGAATAATAGGGCTTACTATTGATGGAGTTCCTGTAGGTCTTGGTGAGCCATATTTTGATTCACTTGAATCAACAATTTCACACCTAATGTTTTCAATAGGTGCAGTAAAAGGTATTGAATTTGGAAAAGGATTTGATGGTGTGTCATTGAAAGGTTCTGAATTTAATGATAGAATAATAGACGAGACTGGAAGGACAATTACAAATAATAATGGAGGAATCAATGGAGGTATATCTAATGGTAATCCAATTGATTTAAAGGTATTTGTAAAGCCTACACCAAGTGTAGGAGTTCCACAGGATACATATAACTTTAAGGATAAAGAGGTCAATTCACTTCTTATTGAAGGAAGACATGATGCGGCTATTATTCTTAGAGCAATGGTTGTATGTGAGGCTGCGTGTGCAATTGCATTATGTGATGCAATGCTTATAAATAATGCATACAAGAAATAGAAAAGGAGATATTAATAATTATGAGTAACAAAAGAATTGCAATCGTAGGTGCAGGACCTGCAGGACTAGCTGCTGCAAAGGATTTACTTACAGCTGGTTATAGTGTAGATATTTTTGATAAGGAGAGTTTTGCTGGAGGAGTTATGGCATTTGGTATTCCATCATTCAGATTTAAGATGGATGCTATTGAGAAGCAAGTAGCTCCAGTAAGAGATTTAGGTGGAGTATTCCATTTTGGATGTGATTTAAAGGAATCTGATTTCTTAAAGATGGCAGAGGAATATGATTATGTATATCTAGCATTTGGTCTTACTAAGGTTAGACATTTAGGAATTCCTGGTGATGATTTAGAAGGATCATTAAATGCATTAGAGTTTTTAAGACAATATAACTTTGATGATAAGCTAGAGCTTACACATGATAGACCACAGCTTCATGGAACTGTAGTAGTTGTAGGAGCAGGAAACGTTGCAATGGATGCAGCTAGAGTTGCTACAAGATGTGGAGCAGAGAAGACTATTATTGCATATCGTCGTAGCCGTGATGAGGCTCCTTGTACTAAGGCTGAGATGGATCAGGCTGAGGGTGATGGAGTTATTATGCAATTCCTTAATAACCCAGTTGAGGTTCTTGGTAAGGATGGTAAGGTTTGCGCTGTTAAGTGTGAGGTAATGGAGCTTTCTGAGCCAGATGAGTCAGGACGTAAGAAGCCAGTTGGAACAGGAAAGTTTGTTACAATTGATTGTGATTATGTAATTTCTGCAATTGGACAAATCCCAGATATGGATGTTTATAATGTTGGAAAGCTTACAACAGACCATGGATATCTTAAGGCTGTAGCTAATACAGGTGAGGCATTCCAAACATCAGTAGACAATATTTATACAGGTGGAGATATTGTTAAGGGAGCTAAGACAATTGGTGTAGCTCTAAAGTGTGGTAAGGACTTCGCAAAACTTGTAATTGCGAACGATAATAAGTAAAAATATTAGGTGCTAGTGCTCTAGCACCTCTATTTTTAATAAAGATTACATTTTGTAATTGATTTTTGGCCTATAAAAAATGTATAATTAAAATAGATACTTTTTATAATTGGTGAGAGGTGAACAATTATGTTATTAATTACAGATAAGTTAATAGGTATGATTACATGTGGAGCTTTTGGTGGATTATTAATTGTATTAATCATAGCTGCTATAGTTTCACAAATTGTTGCAAAGAAGGCAAAGAATAAACCAGCTCCAAAGGTTGTTGCACAGCCTAAGCAAGCTGCAAAGCCTGCTGAACCAGTTGAGGAGCCTGAAGAGGAAGAAGAGACTGAGGATGAAAATGTTAGTGCAGCAGCTGCAGCAGCAGTTGTAGATCAAGAGCCTACATTAGAGGAGCAGGATGAAACTGAAGAGGATGAATCTGAGGAAGATGCTACAGAGGCTTCAAGTGATGAAGAGGCTGTAGAAGCAAATGATGAGGAAGAAGAATCTGACGAAGAGACTGAAGAGCCAGCTGCTGAAGAAGAGACTGAAGAGGAAGCTCCTGCTGAGGAAGAATCTCCTGAAGAGCAAGAGACAGAGGATGAATCTGAGGAAGAGGAATCTAATGAGGAAGATGCTACAGAGGCTTCAAGTGATGAAGAGGCTGTAGAAGCAAATGATGAGGAAGAGGAATCTGACGAAGAGTCTGAAGAGGAAGCTGAGGAAGAGGCTGAAGAGACACCTGCTGAAGAAGAGACTGAAGAGGAAGCTCCTGCAGAGGAAGAGTCTGAAGAGGAATCAGATGATGATATTGTATTTGCTAGCAGTGTAGATGAAGAGGAATCTGACGAAGAGTCTGAAGATGAAACTGCTGAAGAGGAGACTGAAGAGGAATCTGAGGAAGAGGCTGAAGAGACACCTGCTGAAGAAGAGACTGAAGAGGAAGCTCCTGCAGAGGAAGAGTCTGATGAGGAGAGCAGTGAGGTAACACCTAATGCTACTACTGGAAGATATGCTGGTAAGTATATTATTACAGAGGATGCTACAGGTGCATTTAGATTTAAACTAATTGCTTCTAATGGACAATCATTAATTGTTTCTGAGGGATATACTACTGAGGCTGGATGCCGTAGAGGAATCGATACTATTAAGAGAAATCTAACTACTGGAAGAGTAAAGATTGATGCTGATAAGCATGATCTATATTTCTTCACATTAGTTTCTAAGCAAAATAGAATTCTTGCACAATCTGCATCATATAAGACTAAGGATTCAGCTGTTAGAGCTTCTGAGTCATTCAAGAAGTTCGCATTAACAGAGAATATTATCTTTGATTCTGAGGCAGTTGATAAGGATGCAACAGATGTTGAAATTGCTGATGTTGAGTTCGAGCTTAAGGAAGGTGGAGAATATACAATCGAGCAGGATGATCATGGATTCATCTATGTATTAAAGGCTTCTAATGGAGTTAAGATTGTTACATCTCAAGATTATGCTTCTGCAAGTGCCGCAAAGGATGCTTATGAAAGATTTAAGGATGCTGTTTATAATGGTGAATGGCAAATTGTTAAGGATAAGAATGGAAACTTCCAATTCAAGCTATATCTAAGACGTAGACTTGTAGTTGCTGGAGAGCTTTACCAATCTAAGGATCAGGTAAAGTCTACAATAGCTTCAATTAAGTCTTGGGCTGAGAAGGCTGAATTCGAGGAAACAACACCTGAAGAAGAATAATTTATAGTGAATTAGACCACATTGAAAAATGTGGTCTTTTCTTTTTTAAATTTTATCTTGCATATAAAAATACGTTATGTTATAATAAAGGGGCTGTTGAATAAGATGGTCCGGTAGTTCAGTTGGTTAGAATGCCTGCCTGTCACGCAGGAGGTCGCGAGTTCGAGTCTCGTCCGGACCGCCACTTATTTTTAATGGCTAATTAAATATATATGATGCACTCATAGATCAATTGGATAGATCGTTTGACTACGGATCAAAAGGTTGAGGGTTCGAGTCCTTCTGGGTGCGCCAGCTTATGGAGGTTTAGCTCAGTTGGGAGAGCATCTGCCTTACAAGCAGAGGGTCAGCGGTTCGAGCCCGTTAACCTCCACCATTTGCCGACATAGCTCAATTGGCAGAGCAACTGACTTGTAATCAGTAGGTTGAGGGTTCGATTCCTTTTGTCGGCACCATTCTTGATATACATAGAGGTATTTGATACCTCTTTTTTGTTTTTTATTCAAATGATAGCTTTAAAGTTCATTAAAGTATTAAGGTTTTAATGTAGAAATGGTATAATATAGTTATATAGAATAGGAGTGATTTTATGAGAAAAACTAAAATTATATGTACACTTGGACCTGCATCAGATTCATATGATGTATTAAAGAAGGCTATTGAGGCTGGTCTTGATTGTGCTAGACTTAATTTTTCACATGGTACATATGAAGAAAAGAAGGCTAAGATTGATTTAATTCATAAATTAAATAAGGAGCTTGGAACTAATGTTCCAGTATTATTGGATACAAAGGGACCTGAAATTAGAGTTCGTAATTTTGAAGGGGATAGGATTCTTTTAAATGAAGGTGATGAGTTTAGATTATCACCAGACCCAAATCTATTAGGTAATAGTAAGATTTGTGGACTTACTTATCCAAATCTTGCTGATTATGTTAAGATTGGTAATAAGATTTTAGTTGATGATGGAAAGATTCAATTAGATGTAATTGGAATCGAGGATAGGGTACTTGTTACTAAGGTTTTAAATAGTGGAAGTATTTCTAATCATAAGTCTATTAATATTCCAGATGTAATTGTTAATATGCCATATCTATCTAAGGTAGATAAGGAGGATATTATCTTTGGATGTGAAAATGATGTTGATTATATAGCTGCATCATTCGTACGTCGTCGTCAGGATGTCCTTGATCTTAAGGCTTTATTACATGAGCATGGTGGAGACAATATTAAGATTATTTCTAAGATTGAAAACACTGAAGGTGTTTCAAATATGGATGATATCATTGATGAATCAGATGGTATTATGGTAGCCCGTGGAGATTTAGGAGTTGAGGTTGCATATAAGAAGCTTCCTTCAATTCAAAAGGATATGATTAATAGATGCTATCGCAAGGGTAAGATGGTTGTTACAGCAACCCAAATGCTTGATTCTATGCAACAAAATCCAAGACCTACTCGTGCAGAGGTATCTGACGTTGCCAATGCAGTATATGATTCTACATCATGTACAATGCTTTCAGGTGAAACAGCAGCTGGAAAATATCCTATTGAAGCAATTAAGGCTATGAGTGATATCGATAGATATGCTGAGGAAGATATCAATTATATGAACAGATTCACAAAGAATCATATTTCACTAGGACAAGATGAATTATCAGTTCTTGCCAATGCTGCTGTACTTGCTTCATTCCAAACAAATGCTAAGGCAATTATTTGTGTTACAATGCATGGAAAGACTGCTGAAATCATTTCAGCATATAGACCACAGTGCCCTATTATAGCTATTACAGTTGATCCTAAGGCATGCAGACAATTAAATCTTGCATGGGGTGTAGTACCTGTTCCTGCTGAAAAGAAGAAATCAACTGATGAGCTTTTCCTATATGCTATTGAGAAAGCAAAGGAAACTGGCCTTGTTAAGAGTGGAGATAACGTTGTAATTACTACATCATCAATAATTGGTGTTGGAGTAACAGACACATTAAAGCTTCATACTATTAAGTAATATAGTGACGTTGCCCAATGGAGGGTAACGTCATTTATTTTTGTCTCTTTCGTATAGAATTGATTTTTAGAAAATAAAATAGTATAATACATATATGAATGCCTTTTTGACATTTTTTGATGAGGAAAGAAAAAAGTTAGTGAAATTACGGAGGTACTATTATGGCAAATCTAGTGGAGAAGATTAAAACCAATGTAGAGCTTGTAGCGCAATTAAAGAATAAGATTAAACAGGGTGAGGATAATCATGCTCAATATAAGGCATCTATAAATGCGTTAGAGCTTAATAATGAAATTATGGCTTATTTTGAGAAAAGTAAGGATGGAGAGGCACCTGCAGGTGAGTGCCTATCAAGAGTTTATGCATTATTACAAACTTTATTTGTATCAATTGATGCATTATATTCATTAAATATCTTATTAACAAGAAATAAGAATAATATTAATATTAACCAAAATAGACAATTGCGTGAGCTTAAATATATTCGTAATGATGTTGTAGGACATCCAGTTAATAGAATATTCGCAAACGATGAGGTAGGATTCTGTGTATTAAAGAAGAATGATATTACAAAGAAGAGCTTTAGATATCATATCTATTTTGAGGATACTATCAAGAAGAGAGAGGTTATTGTAAACTCACTTATTGATTCTTATTATGAAGAGGCAAATAAGTTCTTAGAGCGTCTTGTTTCATATAAGGATGATAAGAATGATGAAATCTTTGCTAAGATTAAGAGAATTGCTATTAAACTTCAGGCTGATGAGGAAATAAGAGAAGAAATTCTACAGCTTCGAAGCTTATATATTTCAAAATATCCAGCTCAAGCAAAGACTGACGTTAGATTTATGTGGCGTGTAGAGATCTTAATGAGACTTCGTACATTCCTAGATCCTAAGGATAAGGAAATTAAAGAAATTATCAATTATGCATCAGGATATCAATTAACTAAGCTTAGTGAGCTTATTCAATCATATGATGCTATTAATGAGAAGAGTATTGTTCCTAATAAGCTTCGTGAGCCAAAGGGATTATCTCAAATTGATAAGCTAGCAGATAGCAATCCAGTTTTAGCAGAGGCTATTAAGAATCTACATGATATGACTCATCCTCTATTTAATGCTGGATTAGATAAGCTTATTGCTGCATGCAATAAGGATACTCCTTATGCATTAAAGTATTTAACACAAATTAAGAAGTTCAAGGAAATGGGTGAATCAGATATGGTTTACTGCCTAGGTGTTGTTGTTAAGAATCATCGTAAGTAATATAACGTTTTCATATAAAACAACACTTGCTGTTGTGTTATAATTTTGGTGTTGATTTATATTATGAAAGATGAGGTATTATACCTATGGAAGTAAGAAACGTCGCAATTATTGCCCACGTAGACCACGGAAAAACTACATTAGTTGATAAGCTATTACAAACAGCTCATACATTTAGAGACAACCAGGTTGTTGCTGAGCGTGTTATGGATGCTAATGATATTGAACGTGAAAGAGGAATTACCATTTTAGCAAAGGTAACTGCTATTCACTATAAGGATACAAAGATTAATATTCTTGATACTCCAGGTCATGCTGACTTTGGAGGAGAGGTAGAAAGAATCATGCATATGGTTGACGGAGTTATTTTAGTCGTTGATGCATATGAAGGTACTATGCCTCAAACAAGATTCGTTTTAAAGAAGGCCCTAGAGGCTCATTTAAAGCCTATTGTTGTTATTAATAAGGTTGATAAGCCAAGTGCTAGACCATTAGAGGTTATAGATGAGGTTTTAGAATTATTAATAGATTTAGGTGCAGATGAGGATCAATTAGAATTCCCAATTGCTTATACATCAGCTGTTAATAATACTTCATCATTATCATCTGATTTAGAAACTCAAACAACAGGTATGGAGCCAGTTTTAGACCTTATTGTTAAGGAAATTGCACCTGCATCTAATGATGTTGATGCTCCACTTCAATTACAGCCAGCTTTAATTGATTATAATGATTTCGTTGGACGTATGGGAGTAGGAAGAGTTACAAGAGGACAAATTAAGGCAGGACAAATGTGTTCAGCTGTTCGTCTTGATGGTAGTATTGAATCATTTAGAGTTCAAAAGCTATTTACATTCATGGGTCTTGATAAGATTGAGACTGACCATGTAGAAGCAGGAGATATTTGCGCTGTATCTGGACTTAGTGATGTTTCAGTTGGAGAAACATTCTGTGATCCAGGAAAGGAAGAGGCACTTCCTCCTATAGCTATTACTGAGCCAACTGTTCAAATGACATTTGGTACTAACACTTCACCATTCTGTGGTAAGGATGGTAAGCTTGTTACTGCATCTAAGATTGAAGATAGATTAATGAAGGAAACTGAGCGTGATGTTGCACTTAAGGTTGAACGTATTGGTACAGCTGAGGAGTGGATTGTTTCAGGACGTGGAGAACTTCATTTAGGAATACTTATTGAAAATATGCGTCGTGAAGGATATGAATTCCAGGTTTCTCGTCCTAGAGCTATTATTAAGGAAGAGAATGGAGTTAAGATGGAGCCTTATGAGTATGTTGTAATTGATGCTCCAGCAGACGCAATTGGATCAGTTATTGAAATCCTTGGAAACCGTAAGGGAACTATGGAGAATATGACTAATACAGAAACTCAATCAAGAGTTACATATGTAATGCCTTCTAGAGGACTTATTGGATTTAACACAATATTTATGACAGTTACAAAGGGATATGGTATGATTTCTCATACATTCCTTGATTATAGACCTATGGAATCTGTGAATGTAGGAGCAAGAAATACTCACGTTATGGTTTCTATGGCTGAAGGACAATCAACTGCATATTCTCTTGGAGCACTTGAGGATAGAGGAGTTATGTTTGTTGAACCAGGTGAGCAAATCTATGAGGGTATGATTGTTGGAGAGACTAACCGTGAGCAGGATATCGCTGTTAACGTTGTTAAGGCAAAGCAACAAACAAATACTCGTTCATCTAATAAGGATCAAACTGTTGTATTAAAGAAGCCTAAGAAGATGTCTTTAGAGGCTTGTATCGAATATATTAATGACGATGAGCTAGTAGAGGTTACACCTAATAATATTAGACTTCGTAAGAAAATTTTGGATACAGCAGAGCGTAAGAAATTTGATGCACATCAAAAGGATGCACAATAGTTTTAACAGCAAAGGAGCTTTATAAGCTCCTTTTTTACTTTTTAAGCAGGTCATAATATGGATTATATTAATTTAGTAAGCTCATTAGAAAAGAAGAGGTATAATCAAATTTTACTATCTTTGGTGATTGCATTAATTTTTATCGTTTTTTTTGAAAAAAATGATAAATTTACTATTTACTTATAAGAAATATTATCGAATAGAATTAGATGATAGAAACATTGTTTAAAAATAAATTTTAAAAATTATGATTTTTGTTATTAAAATTAGCTTAAATTGGCAAAAGATATGTTTTTCTTCATCAATTCATTTTTTTAACAAAATATTGAATATTTTTTAAAAAATAGTATAATCATAATGACATTATTGTGATGATAGGAGGATCAATTATGAGCAAGAATGTAAAAAGAATGGCCATTGATGGAAATTACGCTGCTGCATATGCTGCATATAATTTCACAGAAGTAGCTGGTATTTACCCAATCACACCATCTACACCTATGGCTGAATATATCGATGAATGGGCTTCACAAGGAAAGAAGAATCTATTTGGTATGCCTGTTAAGGTTGTTGAAATGGAGTCAGAAGCAGGAGCTGCTGGAACTGTTCACGGTTCATTAGAGGCTGGAGCTTTAACAACTACATTTACTGCATCTCAAGGTTTATTATTAAAGATTCCTAATATGTATAAGATCGCTGGAGAGCAATTACCAGGAGTTATTCACGTTGCTGCGCGTGCATTAGCTTCTCAATCACTTTCAATTTTCGGTGATCACCAAGACGTTATGGCTACACGTCAAACAGGATTTGCTATGCTTTGTTCAAACTCTGTTCAAGAGGTTATGGATTTAGCTGGAGTAGCACACTTAAGTGCAATTGAGGCTTCAGTTCCATTCCTACACTTCTTTGATGGATTCAGAACTTCTCATGAGGTTAATACTGTTGAGCCAATTGATACTAAGGTATTAGCTAAGTTATTAGATAAGGATGCATTAAAGAACTTTAGAGAGAATGCTCTAAACCCTGCACATCCTAAGACTCGTGGTACAGCACAAAACGATGACGTTTACTTCCAAACAAGAGAGCTTCAAAACTCTTATTATAAGGCAGTACCTGATATCGTTGCTAAGTACATGAAGAAGATTTCAAAGGCTACAGGACGTAACTATGCACCATTTGTTTATTATGGAGCAGAGGATGCAACTGATATCATCGTATGTATGGGATCAGCTTGTCAAGCAGCTGAGGAAGTAGTTGACTACTTAACAAAGAAGCATAAGAAGGTTGGATTATTAGAGGTACATCTATATCGTCCATTCTCTACTAAGTATATGTTTAATGTTTTACCAGAGACTGTAGAGCGTATTGCTGTTCTTGACCGTTCAGTTGAGCCAGGAGCACTTGGAGAGCCATTATATCTTGACATCCAATCTGCATTCTATGGAAGACCTAACCAACCATTAATCGTTGGAGGACGTTACGGACTTTCTTCTAAGGATGTAACACCAGATATGATTAATGCTGTTTATGATAACCTAAAGAAGAAGACTCCAAAGAATCACTTCACTGTAGGTATCATTGATGATGTTAATAATTCATCTCTAGATATTAAGAAGCACATTGATACTGCTGATAAGGGAACAACAGAATTATTATTCTTTGGTCTTGGAGGAGACGGTATCGTTGGAGCTTGTAAGAATATTTCTAAGATCGTTGGAGACTATACAGATTTATATGCACAATCATATGCTGCATATGACTCAAAGAAGTCAGGAGGATCTACAAGATTACACCTACGTTTTGGAAAGAAGCCAATTCGTTCAACTTACCTTGTAAATACACCTCACTTCGTAGCATGCTCTACTGATGCTTACCTAAAGAAGTTTGATATGATCGACGGATTAAGAAATGGAGGAACATTCCTATTAAATACTTCTGTTCCTGCTGAGAACGTTGAGCAATTATTACCAAACAAGTACAAGAGATTACTTGCTGAGAAGAAGGCTAAGTTCTATATTATTAATGCTTACCAAGCTGCTAAGGATTGTGGATTTAGTGGTGGAAAGGGAGTTAATACTGTAATTCAATCAGCATTCTTCAAGCTAAACCAAAATATTATGGACTTTGAGGAAGCTAAGGTTCATATGAAGGAGTTTGCAACTAAAACTTATGCTCGTAAGGGACAAGAATTAGTTGATCAAAACCATAAGGCTATTGATTTAGGAGGAGATCTTCTAGTTGAGGTTGCTGTTAAGCCAGAGTGGGCTAACTTAACTGACGATGCTAAGGTAGTTGATATGAATAGACCTGAGTTCGTACGTAACATTGCTGATGTTATGAACGCAATTAAGGGAGATTCACTTCCAGTATCTGCATTCAAGGATTTAAGAGATGGACATATGCCAGCTGGAACAGCTGCATGGGAGAAGAGAGGAACAGCTACTCATACACCATTATGGCAAGCTGAGAACTGTATCCAATGTAACCAATGTGCATTTGCATGTCCACATGCTGCAATTCGTCCATTCCTAGTATCTGAGGAAGAGGCTAAGGCAGTTCCTGCATTAAATGTTGACGGAACTGATCAACCATATCCATTATTAGATGCTGTAGGTCCTAAGTTCAAGGGATATAAGTTTACTATTGTCGTATCACCACTTGATTGTACAGGATGTGGAGTATGTATTACTGTTTGTCCTGGAAATCCTAAGAATAAGGTTCAAGATAAGAAGACTGGAGAGATGGTTACTGCTAAGGCACTTAAACCACATCCAATCGCAGTTGCACAACAAAGACGTGAGCCAGAGGTATGCGATTACTTCTATAATCATGTAACATATAAGAGAGAGCTTGCTGGAATTAATACAGCTAAGGATGTTCAATTCTCTAAGCCATTATTCGAGTTCTCAGGAGCTTGTGGTGGATGTGGAGAAACTCCATATGTTAAGGCAGTTGCTACATTATTCGGAGATAGAATGATGGTTGCTAATGCTACAGGATGTTCATCAATTTATTCAGGATCATTCCCATCATCACCATATACTACTGATGCTGATGGAAGAGGACCAGCTTGGGCTAACTCATTATTCGAGGACAATGCTGAGTTCGGATTCGGAATGAGAGTTGCTATCGAGACAATGCGTGATAGATTACAAAATGTTATGGCTCTTAACCTAGACAAGATGACAGAAGAGCAAAAGGCTCTATGCAATGAGTGGATTGAGAACCGTGCAGATGGTGCTAAGACTAAGGAATTAGAGCCAAAGATCGTTGCTGCATTTGAAAATGATAACGCACAATATGCTAAGGAGATTATTGATCTAAAGCAATATATTATTAAGATTTCTCAATGGATCATCGGAGGAGACGGATGGGCTTATGACATCGGATACGGTGGATTAGACCATGTTATCGCTAACAATGAGGATGTTAATATCCTAGTTGTTGACACTGAGGTTTACTCTAATACTGGAGGACAATCTTCTAAGTCTTCAAGAACAGGATCTATTGCTAAGTTTACTGCATCTGGAAAACGTGCTAAGAAGAAGGATTTAGCTTCAATTGCAATGTCTTATGGACATGTATATGTTGCTACAGTTTGCCATGGAGCTAACCAAAACCAAGTTATTAAGGCATTAAAGGAAGCAGAAGCTTATAAGGGACCATCAATCGTTATTTGTTATGCACCATGTATCGCTCATAACATTAAGTCTGGACTATACATGTCACAAATGGAAGCTAAGATGGCTACTGAGTGTGGATACTTCCCAACATTCAGATATAACCCAGATTTAGCTAAGGAAGGAAAGAACCCATTCCAATTAGACTCTGCTAAGGAGCCAAAGTGGGAGAAGTATCATGACTTCCTAATGAATGAGGGACGTTATTCTCAATTAGTAAAGGTTAACCCTGAAAAGGCACAAGCTTTACTAGACTTCAATAAGGAAGATGCACAACATCGTTTTGCACACTATATGGATTTATTAAACGATCCTCATTACACTAAGTAATAAAAGAATTGACTTACCAATTTAATTGGTAGGTCTTTTTTTTACTATTTGTTGTATAATATAGATATAGAAAAGAGGGATAATATGATTTTTGATACGATAGATCCACTTGCAAAGGCCTTGGGAGAATGGTCATATGAAACTGCAGGAATTTATAGTATTATATTAAGAATTCTTTTAGCTACAATATTGGGAGGATTAATTGGTCTTGAAAGATCATTTAGACGTCATCCAGCAGGATTTAGAACATATACTCTTGTGTCTCTTGGAAGTGCTATGTGTATGATGATAAATGGTATATTATCAGAAAGCTCTGACGGAGTAAGACTTGCGGCTGGTATTATTACTGGAGTTGGGTTTTTAGGAGCTGGAGTTATTTATGTAACAACAAGATCACAGGTTAGAGGAATTACTACAGCAGCTTCATTATGGGTTACTTGCGCAACAGGAATAGCAATAGGCTCTAGCTGTTATTCGATTGCACTAATATCATTTGTTGTAGTGATTTTAACTCTTACAATAATGCCATATATTGAAGTTTTAGTTGATAATAAAACAAAAGAAGTGGATATACATGTTGAATTACAATCAAGACCAGATTTAAAAACATTAATAACACTTTTAAGAGATAATGGCTTTTTAATAAGAACTATTAACTATGATAGCGCATATGCTGGTACAGGTCTTTCTGTATATAGCCTTTCTATAAATTGTGGTAAGACTGGATACAGAATGAAGAAATTGGTAGAATTAATAAAAAAAGAACCCTATGTCTCATATGTAGAAGCAATATAGTAAAAAATAACACTTTTTAAAAATATATTTAGTAAAAGTATATATCACCTTCCTATATAATTAGTGGAGGTGATTTTTTATGAGTAAGCTTACATATTGTGGACTAAATGATGTATACTTCAAAAAGCTATTAAAGGAGAATAAGGAATTATTACCAAGGCTTTTAAAAGGGATATGTAATATAGAT
>JAEEGL012701871.1_pt1 | contig 26564 bp, 24 predicted proteins | sample 9134231 | NCBI WGS metagenome assembly JAEEGL01 (sample SAMN16246548, study PRJNA631951) | gut metagenome | biome: gut microbiome; feature: rumen; material: fiber-attached | host: Bos | place: Iran: Karaj | collected 2018-10 | reverse complement strand
TCGGCGTTGGTGCCGAGGATTTCTGGAGTAAGCGGCATTCCGCAACTCTGACAAAATTTCATTTCCATAAGCTCTCCTTTATTTAATACATACACAAATGTACACCATTCTAGCGGCTGTGTCAAGCCTTTTCGTATAATTGCGTTAAATTTTTTTATTTGCTGCATTCTGGCTGCGGGTTTCGGGAAAGTTTGCTAGCCGAGGTCGGGCGTACGGATTGGCCTAGCAGAGCCGAACGGTGCCACGATGGGCAGGCTTTATGCCTGGAACCTAATTTAAAAGATAAGCTATATTTCGTATGAATTTGTTTGTTAAGGGGAAACTATGAAAAATTTTGTGCGTTCTATCGGTTTGTCTACCGCCGTCGTGGCGTTTTTCGCTGGCTGTGGCGATGATATCACGAAGGTTTACGAAACCAACAGCTCGACTGTTGGCATGGATCTTGTTGCCGAGGGCGATGAATTGCCCAAATGCGATGCCGACCACCAGGGGAAGCTGATTTTTGTGGCCGATTCCAGCATGGCCTACTATTGCTCTGCCGATAAGAAATGGCTGCCGTTTGGTGGAGACAATTGGAAGGGTCCTGAAGGTGAACAGGGTGAAAAGGGCGATCCCGGTGATAAAGGCGATAAGGGTGATAAGGGACAAAGTTGCACTGCCAAGAAAATCAAGGAAGGCATTCAGATTTCTTGTGGCAGTATGGTCATAGACACGCTCAGGAACGGCGATGATGGCAAAGGCTGCTCCGCTAAGACTATCAAGGCGGGGATCGAAGTCTCTTGCGGCGGTACGGTTATAGATACTCTTGAAAGTGGCAAGGTCGGTGAAAGTTGCAAGCTCGAGTCCATTGATAATGGTGTCCAGATTACCTGCGGTACCGATATCGATACGCTCTTTAACGGAGCTCCCGGCATATCTACGGTTGTGGTTGAGGGCGGATGTACGCTCGTGAACGATGAAAATGGTGTTGTGACGTTCGCTTGCGAAGGCGGCGATGTTGTGCTGAACAAGGCTCTCTGCGGTTCTACCGCATACGATCCGGCCGAAAGCTTCTGCCTCTTGGGTAAGGTTGTTGCATTGAACGCAGATTGCGCGGGTGAAATGATTGACCAGCGTAAGCAGTTCTGCGACCCGCGTGAAGGGGGCCATGCGTATGATTACGTTGTGCTCGAATTTGGTGGCGTAACTCAGGTCTGGATGGCTGAGAACTTGGCTTATGGCACTGATTTGGAAGGTGAATCTATTTGTAGCAATGGCACCGAAAACTGCAATGAGGCCGGCCGCCTTTATGACTGGTGGGCTGCTGCCAATGTTGCTACCTCGGCATCGAATACCAGGCCTAAGATGACGCATTCCTATTACCAGGGTATTTGCCCCGATGGCTGGCACATGCCGAATGAAACGGAACTTTATAATTTGCTCAACTATGATGGCAAGAATGCAAATGGCATGACTTCTATGACTATGGGCAAGGCTCTCAAGTCTACGACTGGATGGGCAGATATGGCTCCTGATATGGATGGCAACGGAGAAGATTTGCTGGGCCTGAATATTGTGCCGTCTGGAAGTTTCTCTCCTGTTGAAGGTGATGCAGAAATCAATGTTATTCAAAGTAGTGAATTGGCTTTATTCTGGATTGCTGCTGAAGCCAAGAGTGATAGTAGTAACGTATACACGAAGGCTTATACACTCGTGTTTACAAACTATGCGGACAACACGATGTATAATCCGTCTCCGAAGGGCATCGGTGCTTCTGTCCGTTGTCTGATGGACCTCTAATTTTTCGAGATGCGAATTTGAGGCCGCCTACGGGCGGCCCTTTTTGTTGGCTGGCGGAGTCCCCTTCTCGATAATACTGTAGTCTTCAAGCATATCCTTTATCGCATCTTGGGGATTGAACATAATGACATCCAGTATCGAAAGCCCCGGTACGAACTCGTTGCTGAACTGCTTATAGGGGCGCAAATTGGGGTGGATGAATTTCGTGCTTATTTCGAGATACTGGCAGACTTCCTTTATGGAATTGAAAAGAAATTCCGCAACATTGCGTTCGGGATAGCCTATTATTTTCTTGATGAGCGCATAACCTGCGTCGAATTGCGGGGCCCTGCGGTAGGCATGGGAAATGGTATTCAATTTCTGGTTGACATCAAAATCCACAAATTCTGTTTCATTTATCTTCTTGAACGAGGTGAGGTGCTTTACTTCTAGCCCCAAGAAGAATGGCTGGCCGCAAACTAGAATCCTGTTCCTCTGAATCCACCCGTGCTACGGGATAAAATAAGGTTGGTTTCCGACGATAATCAAAGGAGGTCTCCGCAAGAAATAATGCGTTCATCGCTTGTCACCACGGGGAAAGCCTTCCAATCGTTTTCACTTGTCAGCGGGCCGGCAAAGACCTTTTCGCTTTTGCCCAGGCGGAAATGCTTCAGGATATAGCCGTCCTTGTCCACATACGCTTTCTTCAAGACATCTTCCGAAGACTTGTCCTTGCAAATCCATGTCTCGATGGAGTGTGCCCGCAGGAATTCTGCTTCTTTGTCGGTAAGGAAATTCCGTGTAAATTCGGGCATGAACCAGAGTTGCATGAACCGTTTGTCGTGAATCAGGAACACTGTGCGAAAATCGTTGTACATTCGGGAATCAATCATGGCCTTGATGGAATCCATAGAATAGCTCAGGATATCCATCTGGTTCAATGCGCTGATGATGAATTTCCCGTTCCAGTCGTTGATGCGGCTTTCGACTTCGTCTGCTTCCAGGATGGTGACTTTTTTTTCCGAAGTGTTCGTAGAACGGCCTGTAGAGCTTGATTTCGGAAGTCTTGTCCGAGCTCTTCAGCACATAGATTTCATTTTTGTCGCCGACAATATCCAGTGCGCTCTGCATCATCTGTTCGTAGAGCGAATCCCTTTTGCTTCCGGGATACTTCTCCATGAACTTGCAGGCTGCGGCCTCGGCAAAGTACGACATAAAAATCCCGTGACCAAAAAAGCGGCTTGTGATTTCGCAGAGTTTCAAAACGGCCTGAATTCAACAAAATCCATCATTTCTTTTAATTCCTTTTTTCAATTCTCTTTGACTGAAAATCGTATTTATGGGAACGTCGGTTTCTACGACTAAACTCTCAAAGAGCAAGTTCAAGCAGCTCCAGTGGGATCTCGTCAATGGTCTGGAGATGCTTCTTAAGTAGTTTATTCCCTGATGCAGCGGACAGGCAATCCCCAAGAGGATTCCTCCACTGCAATAGGCATGGCGCTTTCGGCGCTGTCTACCACGAAGACCTTTCCTGCAAGCAGGCTTTCTTCATCGCCCTTTAACCAGAAGTAATTGATGGTCATGGACTGCTTGTCGTTACCCTGGTTGTCCCGGAAGGCTCCGGGGTATTTGCCGAAATGGTTCTTGGATGCCTGTGCCCTGCTGGCCATGGCATCGTTCAGGTCATACACATCGTCCATCGTGGGGAGTCTCCAGCCAGTCGGGCATACATTCCTTGCCTCTCCGTAATAATACAGTCGGCTGTATTCCTGGCAATGCTTCTCGTTGCCCGTCTGTGCCGGACAAAAACTGTTGGGAATATTGACATCTACGTTTTCCACATTCCAGACATGATTGCCTATTTGTCTTGACTGGACTAAAACCTGGTTCTTATCGATCATGCGGAAACGCCATTTCCCGGCCTTGCAAACCAGGGCGGTGCTCTTCTTTACATTCTTGATGGTCTTGTTCTCGGTTGACTTGTCGCAGGGTTTTCCGTAGGTGAGGTATTCGATTTCGGATGGTAGCTGTGTCCATTCTTTTCCGTTACATCCGTAATAATTGCCTTCGTGAATTTTTCTGGAGTTTTTTCTCTCCTTGTCGCATGGGCCGAGTTCGTATTCCATTGCGGAAAGTGTGACCCAGTTGATACCGTTGCACCTGTATGAAATGACATTGGTGCCATTCACGGAGGGTGTTACTTCGATTTTGAGTTCTTTAGACCACTGGTTGCAATCTACATTATATTTTCCTAGGGTCTTTTCGCACGAAAAAAGATCCAGCTCGACCTGATTTTGGAATTTTTTGTCGATTCGGGGGTACAAACGGCAAGATTCCAGAATTAGTCCATCTTCCACATCGGCTGTGTTGGAGTAGGCCTCCTTGATTTTTTCGATATAGGAGTCTTCAGAGGGAAACTCGCTGTCGTTTCCCACAAGAAGTAGGTAAGAGGCCAGTAAATACCTGTTCTTTTCGTTAAATTCAAAGGGCTTGTTGATGACGCCTTCTAGGTATTTGTACAAAACGTGAAGGGCTGGAGCCAGGAGATTTCTGGAAATGGTTTTTGTTACGGTTTTTTCGACCTCTTTTACTCCTGCTCGGCAATTCTTTTCGTTCTTTGCGACTATTTCCTTCAAGGAGTCCGCTGAGTATTGGAGCATTACTCCTGCCGCAGACGATGCGAAGTTCTCATCTTGACTTAGCCCTTTTTGCAACTCGTTTTCGTATTGGGTAATCAACATTTTCTGTGCTTTTATGGCTCCTGTGCATTCCCTCTTTTCGCTAGAAGTCATCTTTTCTTTTGTCGTCTCTGAAGCTTTGTACGATTCTGCCCCAACGTGCAACTTGTTCTTCTGGATTCGGTCCAGGTAGACTTGCCATTCGCTTACGGGAACGGCGCGCATTCTCTCCATACACAGGGGAATTTCGTTCTTGCTTGTACATGCGATCTTGTCGTATGCGGCGACAAATTCTGCATCGCACTTAGTTCCCATTTTTTTAGGGTTTTCAATGAAATAGTTTCCGTATATCTTTTGGGCGTCTGTCCAGGACAGAGTGGCGGGGCAATAGATGTCTGATACGCCCATTTTCTTTACAAGGTTTTCCGCCTTCTTGATGTCGTTGTTGTCAATGGCCTCTTTGAGGCCAGAGTGAACGCCTGCAAGACAAAAACTGCTTGCAAATAGTGCCATAATGACTAAACGAGGTGTTTTCACTTTCATCTGAAAATCCTTAACTTGTTCTCCATTAATGTAACAAAACGTAGTATGTCATCAACATCTGCTTTGGGGAAAAACGGCCTAAAGATAGGCTCGTTCAGTGCAAAAGGCTTTTTTTGCTATTGCCAGGTGTTCAAGAAGCCCATTCCTAAATTGAAGCGGATACGCGTCGGGGCGAATCTTTTGGGAATCAAGGGCAGGTCGATGGGGTTTAATTTGTAACCATTTCCGTCTTCTTCGCCGATACGGTCCAGGGCCCTTGCAAAGGAGAGGGACATATCTACAGGAATGCTTTCGAAAAGCTTGTTGGACCAGCGAATGCCAAAACCTGCGGAGCGGTCCCAGAACCCGTGCTTGGTAAACTCATCGGAATTGTTCCACTTCCCGTTCCAGGCGGCGCCGGCCTGGGTGAACACGTCTAGGTACAGGTCCCGCGTGCTGAAAATCCAGAGACGCTTGCGCCAGTCATCGTAGATGGGGAACAGGTAGTGGAGTTCGGCCATGGCAGTCTTGGTGCCTGCACGGGTGTAGTTTTCGTTATTGCGCACATAGGGGTAGCCTTCCAGGAACACAGCGCTATAGTAGTAGGAATCCAGGGTGTCTTCTTTGGCGTCGGTGCTCCAGTTAAAGATTCCGCCTAGCTTTCCACCGGCGGCAAGCCTTGCGCCTGTAAGGGGGCTCTGTACCGAGCCGTAGAGGTTCACGCCCATCTGGTTGATATTGAAGTTCCTGTAGCGTGGCTTGATGGAGCCGCTGGATGTCACGTAGAAACTTTCGGCGAAGGTCCCTGGCCTATAAAGGTCGCTGTTGGAATACTGGTAGAAGATTTCAAAGCCGTTGCCCTGCCCGCTGATTCCCGAGCCTTCTTCGCCTTCGTGGTCGCCGAAGAGCCCGAGAGACACTAGGGCGCTGAGCCTCTTGTGATAGGTCCAGGAGAAATCATCTTCGTACAGATTGAAGTCGGCCCAGTCGTAGCCTAGGGCCACCTGCAAGGTGTCGATGGACTTGAATATGCTGTAGCCCGCCGTTCCTACGATGGCCTGCTGGGAAATAGCATAGTGGTTGAAGCCCAGGGAGTCGCCGCCGTGGGCTCGAACGTCTTCGTAGCGTACGGTGTCTTTGCTGGTGTAGTTGCCGTAGGTATATGAGAGCCCGAGATCCAGGGGCGTACTTCTGTTTAGCCAGCTTGCGAAGAATTCCTTTTCTTGTTCGGGGTTCAGGCCGTCGGCGTTGATGTAGTCGATGCCCTTGCCCAGTTCCAGCAACAGCCCCAGCTGTAAAACGTTTTTCTTCAGGGGGTCGCTGAGCAGGGCCAAAAGCCCGAGCTTCGCTTTCCGCTGGCCTTCGCCGAATACGGTAAGGTCGGGAGCGTTCTCGTTGAAGCTCAGTATCGGTACGAACAGCGGGATGAAGGGAATGGGGTGGTAGTCCTTCTCGGCACCGGCAAGTTCACGTTCCTCTAGCGGTACAAACTTCTTCTCCGGCTTTAGCGGGTTCCCGCGCAACACGATGGAGGCGGTTTGTGGTGCGGCCATCTTGACTTTCAGCGTGTCACGCATCTCTATCTGGAAGGTACTGTCCCGCTCGGCGAAGACCGCTTCCGGCGTGCACAGGGAGTCCCCTGGGTCGCAGGTAGTCCAGAGGGTGTCGGGGACGACAACGGAACTGTCCCGGAAGGTCACGACGACGCTGTCCCGAATGATAGAGTCCTGCGTTTCGTTATGATAGGGCAACTTATATAGAGAAAAACCGTCTTGGTCGTACTGCGTAAAGTACAGCGTGTCTTGCCCGAGCACAGGGGTGAAGGCGCCGCCCGTGACGTTGGTGAGTGGACGCTCTGCGCTTGTGGCGAGGTTTTTCTCTATCAGGTTGAAGATTCCGTTTCGGTTACTGGCGAAAACGATGATTTCGTTGTCGAGCCAGTTGCCGTCGCGTTCGTCAAAGAGAGTGTCGCTTACCACCTTGAAATTCTTGCCGTCGCTGTCGACAAGGGCCATGCCGCGGTGGACGTCGTCAAAGAAGCCAAACAGGATGCGTTTGCCGTCGGGGCTGACTTTTGGGCTATAGATGTTGAAATATCTGAACTTGGGGTCGGGCGTGAACAGGTCCACAGGATCTTCGGTGGCATGTTCGCTTAAGTCGGCGCTGAAGGGAACCTTGCTCAGTACAAATCGGGTGGAGCTAGCCTCACGGCGGGCAAAGACCACGAATTTTCCGTTGGGGTCGAAGGCGGGGAAGATGGCGTCGGCCAGGTGGGTCAAAAAGGTTTCATTCTTGTTGGTGTCGCTTACGGCGATGTCAAAGTGGGCGCGACCGTCTTTGTCGCGGTTCTTGAAGGAGACGTAGGCGAGGATTGGGCCTTTCACACCGTCTTCGTAGACGTCGATGCCCTTGTCGAACCAGGGCTTCTTTGCCTTGAATCCGGTCTTGGCGTAGTCCGAAATGTCGATCAGGTTGGAGTCGGCGCTGTCGCTGCGGTCTTTTTCGATGGTGATGTCTCCGATTTCAACGCCCGCGATAGAGTCTACGGAGGCTGAATCCGGTTCCAGCGGCATCTTGAACACGGCCCCGTCGAACCAGGGCCCGCCAAAGTTGGATACGCCGTATAGGTTCCCGCCGGCCACTACAGGAAAGTCCTGCCAGAAGGCGTTTTCGGTAATCTTGGTTCCTTCGACGATTGCGCCGAGTGAATCCTTTTGGGCCTGGTAGTGTTCCGTAATCTCTTTTTTCCAGGCTTCGTAGAGTTCCGCCTCCGAAATGCCCAGCACCTTCTGGAGAGCGCCCGAGAGGGTTGCGCGGTAGGGCTTGGAAAGTTCCTTCCAGATTTTCGGAATGGCGTCTTCGCCGTAATGCCTTGCGATGTAACGCACCAGGCTGAAGCCTTGGGTGTAGGGGCCCAGCTCCGCCTCTAGGGAGTTGTCCGAAAAGTCGTGCATGTACTCTAGCGGTATCAGGCCATCGTTCAAGGCCGCCGTACGGAGCAGCATGTCGCGGTGGGTGTCCCAGGCGTCAAAGCCCATGCGGCTGGATTCGAGCTGGGCGGTACCTTCGGCAAACCACAGGGGTTGCAGGGTGAAGGGGACCATGGTGGCAAAGTCGCTGATGACCCGTTCGTTGTAGTAGTCTGTGTAGCCGAACTGGAACCCATAAAGATTGGGGGGCAGCTTGGAGCCGCTTTCGATGCTTACCAGGTGGCTGAATTCGTGGGTAACCACGTCGGAGACCCAGCCGTGGCTACTGCGGATCTTGAAATCCCAGTTGGTGAGCCACAGGTTGATGGAATTCTCAGCAGGAATGGCGGCACCGTTGCTGTACAGAGCGTTGTTCAGCACAGCGCTAATGCGGGGGAGGGGCTTGTTGTAACGGGTGACAACGGAGTCATAGACCGCCTCGGCATAGGTCGCTACCGCAGAGGCGTGGTCCGAGTATTCGGCGGGATAGATGAACTGGAAATGTTCCGTGCCTGCGGTTTTCCAGTCGATGTGGCTCTGGTTGCCGTAAAAACCGGCCGCCAGTGCGGCACCCGAAAACACGAGCAGTGCGCGTAAAAAAGAAAACATCGGTAACAATTTAGGAATTTACCGATGTGAAAACCAGCGCCTATTATGGGGAAACAATCAGGTAAATATCATCAATGGCCAGGGAATCCGTGGTATCGGGCCTCTTGACCTGGATGCTGATGCCTGTGATGTTGCTGGGGTCGAAGGTGACAGGGGCGCCCCAGCCCTCCTGTTCAAGCTTGCTGAATTCAACCGTGACTGGAGTCCATTCATCTGTGGAATTCATCTTTTTGATGTGGTAGTCGTTATCCTTGACATCCGAAGTTTCCACGCGGATGCTGTGATCGCCGCCCTTGTAGCGGTAAGAGATTCCAGTGTACTTGCTGTAGTCTTTACCTGCGGGCAGGTGGACTCCCCAGTTCACGAAGGGATCCCATTCATAGCTGCCCTTCTTTAGGCTGTATACGAAGGAAAGGGCGTTCTTGCTTCCATTGTCCGTTTTTGTTGGCTTCGGGTGCCCTTCGGCATCCTTGGCACCGGGTTCAATGGTGGATTCTGCACCGGTACCGGCATCGGTACCGGTAAACCAGGGGTCTCCCAGGGCGCTTGTGCCGTCGCCGTCTTCAAAGTCGTCAATTAGGAGATTTTCTGTGGAACCCTGGTTGGTAGGTTCGGTCGAATTTTCTGATTGGTTCCCGGATTCTGCAACCGGTTCCGTCTTGACGCTGACGGTGTTGTCGCCATCACAGGCGGAAAAAATGAGGGCAAGGGCAAAAGCGGCAGGTAAAGCCAGGATTTTTTTGATGTTCATGAGAATTCCTCTTTTCTACTAATATACATAATGGTTTCGTTATCTTTTGCTTATTTCGAAGAAAGCTCCGTTTACGCCAGAAAACGGGATGGTGTCGCCCGCCTTTTTTCTACCTTTAAGCCGTGGCTTTTTTCTCTGAAACCTATCACGAGTCCATCAGGTATGTGCGCCAGGTGTCCGGTGACCCTGTTACGCTCCATTGGGAAGACTCGAAGAATACGCCGGATCCCTACGCAAAGGGTAAGCGTTTCGCTACCAACGGGGTCAAGGCAGGTCAGAGGAAAAAATCGGCCTCGGAAGACCTGTTCGAGATAACCCAGTCTTCATCCACCCTGCTGAACCGTCTCTTCACCCAACTACAGAACGACGTTTCTGCAGATGGCCTGCGTTCTGTGGGAATTTACGCCTGCATCCGACAGCAGAGCGTGCCCGATGACCTTTATAAGTTTGACTACGAGACCCGGGAACTCGTGGCGTACCCCTGGGAAAACGCCAAGCTGAAAAAGACCCGTATGGAGGCTCTCATCAAGGCCTTTGCCGACGGGAACTTTATCGAGGAGGCTCCCATAACGCTGTTCTTTACGGCGGAGCTTTCCCGGGCAGTTTGGCGTTTCAAGGAGGCGGCCTACCGGGAGTTGGAGCTGGACGTGGGGTCTTACGTGGGATTGGCCTCTATCTCGGCCCGTTCTGCAGGGGCCATGGCGATACCTCTGGGAAGTTTCGTAGATGCGGATGTGGTTTACGGCCTGGATCTGGGAGAAGACGAAATCCCCATGGCGGCGGTTGCCGTGATGCCCAAGGCCCTGAAAAAGTACGAGTTGGCTTCTCAGTTCGCCTATTCCAGCAGGGGTGAAATCCCCATGCAAGAAAGCGGAAGCCTGAATTCCAGGGTGCGAGCCCGGTTCTTGTTGCAGCACAAGGCGGAATGCATTACGGACCTGTCCAAGTGCGTCAAGGTTTTCAGGGTCCAGAACCAGCCCTTCGAAGGTGATGAATTTCCCCTGACGCCGCTGAAATACCCTAACGAGTACTTTTTTAGGGAATACGATTTCTTAGGGCCGGGCGCTCTAGAACGTAGACCCTTCAAGCCCTGGATGGCCTCCCTGGACGACTTTTCCACGTTGCTCCGTTGGATGGAAATTTGCACCTTGAACGCTTTCGGGGCAGGGCTCCTGAAAATCTGGGTGGCCTGCTTTGACGTGTCTCTGGTCTACCAGGGAATGTACCGCTACCAGCCTTCGAAAAAGTCCCTGTACCTGCATGCCGGGAACTTGGATAGGGAAGGCTTCTTGAAAGCCCACCTGGATGAGGACAGCCCGCGTAATGCGGCCTTTGCGGTGTACTTTACGGTGAACCTGAAGGATGCCTGCGGTATCATGGGTGACCGGGCCTACCGTTACCTGAATATGAATGCGGGCTATGTGGCTGAGATGCTTCGTGAGTCCGCCCGGTGTCTTGGCAAGTACGCCCGTCGGGAGCAGTTCTTCTACGAAGACGAAATCAAGAAGCTCGGCCGGATTCCCGAAGAGGAAACGGTGCTCTGTGAAGTCCTGGCCGGACGGTAGTTTACAATGCGGTCAGTGTGAGCCGAAACTCTCGGACGGAAGTCGAGAGTGTAGGCGAGAGCATTGTCTCAACCGTAGAATTTGTTGTTCTTTTAAGACAATGCGGTCAGTAAAGGTGCTATTACAGCCGTAAAAAGCCCCGCGATGCCAATGGAAAGGCTGCTCATAGCGCCCTGCACTTCTCCCATTTCCATGGCCCGCGTAGTACCCAGGGCGTGACTTGCCGTTCCGATGGCAATCCCTTGGGCCACCTTGTGCTTGATTCGGAAGAATTTGCATACGGCGGGGGCTGTTACCGCTCCCGTGATTCCTGTGACGGTGATGGCGATGATGGTCACCGAGGGAATGCCTCCGATCTGTTCCGAAATGACGCTTCCCATGGGGATAGTGACGGACTTGGGGAGAATCGACAGCATCAGGGTATTGCTCAGCCCCAAAATTTTGCTGAAGAAAATTACGCAGCCTATGGAAGTGAGGGAACCTGCAAAGATCCCTGCGAGGATGGGTTTCCAGAACTGTCGGAGCTTTTGAATTTGCCTGTAAAGCGGTACGGCAAGGACCACGGTGGCAGGGGACAGCATTACAGAAATGTAGTCGCCACCTACGTTGTAGCTCTCGAGGCTAATGCCTGTGATCAGTAGGAACCCGACAATAAGAATATTGCCGATGAGCAGCGGGTTCAAGAAGGAATACTTGAACTTTTGGCTGATGAGCACGCCTATCTCGAAGGCCACCAGGGTAAGCAATATGCCGAACAGGGGCGAGTTGATGATGACGCTCATGGCTCACCCCCGCTAGATTCGCCTTTTGCTGCCGCCCGCTTGGCAAGCCGTTCAGCACGCAGGGCCAGGTTTTCTCGGTATTCCTGCCTGCGGACAAGAAACTGCGTGACCCAGCCGCCCATGGCAATGGTGATGATGGTGAGGGCAATACACAAGAACAACAGCAGTGGCCATTTGGAAAGAACGTCGTCGCCTACGGCCATGATGGCGATACTGGGCGGCAAGAAGAACAGGGCCAGATGCTTTAGGAAAAAGCCCGATACTCCCGAAATGTGTTCTGGCTTTATGATTTTAGTACAAAGTAAAATCAGGAGAAGGACCATGCCGATGATGTTCCCCGGCAGCGGCACGCCCACGATACGGTGGAGAACTTCCCCTGCGATGCAGATGGCGAAAATGACGGCAAGCTGGAGTGGTATTCTCATGGAAGGCTGTCAGCCTTTAGAACAGGGTAATTCCCAGCGAAACGTAGGGAGCAAAGTAGGTGTCGAAATCCAGCATGAATTCATCATCTTCTTTGTTTTTACCGGTCTTTCTTTCAAAGTAGGTGTGGAAATACTCGTGGCTGTTGCGGAAACCGCCTGACAGGAAAAAGCTGTTCCAGGCACAACGGATGCCAGCCCCGTAGGCATAGCCGTACAGCACAGGGGAAAGGAACTTGGCGTCATCAGAAAAGAAGGTCTTTCCGAAGATGACTCCGCCGAATATGTAAGGCTTGAGCATGAGCTGGTATTTATAGCTATAGACAAGGGGGAGAGAAAAATCAAAGCCAAACTGGAATAGGGCGGTGTGAATATCGTGCCATCCGTCAATATCGTCTTTGTCATAGACGGGGTCGAACAGGTCGTCTTCGGCTAGGGCTTCAAGGTCTGCAAGAGCGTCTTCGCGATTTCGCGGATGGTGGCTCACGCCCAGATATTGGTAACCTGCCATTAGGTATATGTCGAACCATTCTGTAAGGGGCATACTTCCCGAGGCTCCATAGACATAGGAATTGTCGATGGAAATGTCGTATTTCTGGCCGTGGATTTTGTATGCGTAGTTGACGTTTTTATTCTTGACATTGCCGAATTCTATGTAGGGGCCGAAGGAACCCCGGTCCTGGTATTCCATATGCTCGCTGTTGTCAGAGGCGGCCATTGTAGAATCAATGGCTGTAGTGTCTGCCAGAGAAAACCCGGTGAACAGTAAGAGTAGGGCAAGGATACTTTTCTTCATATGGACAAATATAGAAGGATAATCTTATGTTTCTATATTTCAAGCTATGAAAATCGTGTTTATGGGAACGCCGGAATTTGCGGCCTGCTTTTTGGAGCATCTTATCGCTTCGGACAATGAGGTTTTAGCCGTTGTTACTCAGCCGGACCGTCCGGCTGGCCGGGGCCGAGTCCTGACGCCCCCGCCCGTGAAAGAGGCTGCCCTTAGCCATAATTTGCCTGTCTTGCAGCCGACGGACCTGAAATCCCCTGAATTCGAGGCGGATCTGCGTAAGTATGGTGCAGACCTGTTCGTGGTTGTGGCCTACTCGATTCTGCCGAAGAACATCTTGGGTGTGGCCAAATTTGGTGCGGTGAACGTGCACGGGAGTCTACTCCCCAAGTACCGCGGTGCGGCCCCGGTGCAGCGTGCCATTGCCGATGGCCTCCCCGAAACGGGGGTGACGGTGTTCCGCCTAGACGAAAAGATGGACCATGGCCCGATTCTTGCCCAGCGTACGGTAGTGATCGACCATCAGGACACGACGGCGAGCCTGCTTGAAAAGATGGTGGCCCCCGGCTGCGAAGCTTTGGATGACGCCATTAGCCAACTTAAGGAAGGCCGCGAGAAGGACCTGACCCAGGATCATGCCCTGGCCAGTGGCGCCCCCAAGCTGAAAAAGGAAGAGGGCCTGATAGATTTTAACCTGCCTGCTGCAGTAATCCATAATCGCATTCGAGCCTTTAACCCCTGGCCAGGTGGTTACGGAAAGTTGGGTGGCCGCATGGTTTATCTGCGCAAGACGGATACTCCCGAAAATGGCCCGAAACTTGCTCCCGGTGCCGTAGAATTTAGGGACAATCGCTTTTACGTAGGCACGGGCGAAGGCCTACTTGAGGTCATTGAAATCCAGGCCGAGGGCAAGAAGCCCATGCCGGTGGCCGACTTTATGCGCGGAATCCAGAAGCGCGAAGGACTTTGCTTTTGCTAGACCTGCCCCTGATAGAGCGTATGGATGTGTACCGGGTGCTGTTGCTGTGGCAGCAGGAGGGCGCTTTCATTAAAGAAAGCGGGCTGTCGCCGTTTTCCATGGAGCTTGCTCTGGGCGTGTGCCGCAGGCACTTGTACCTGCAGTACTTTGTAAAGTCGCTGGTAAAGAAGATGCCGGCTCTCGAAGTGTGTACGGTGCTGAAGATGGGACTTTTCCAGATGTTCTTTATGGACGTGCCGGACCATGCCGCCGTATCGACCTCTGTGGAGCTCGCTAAGGCGGCGAACCTTGGCGAAGGTTCCGCGCGGCTGGTGAACGCGGTGCTTCACGCCGCGCGCAGGTCCGGCCCTCCGGCGCTTCCTCCACAGAGGGTGCGTCGCGTGAGTATCGAGAATTCGGTGCCCGAGTGGCTGGTGCGCCGCTGGTTCGACATCTACGGTGCAGACCGTGCAGAAACACTTGCGAAGTCTACGCTGGAACGCCCTTCCGAATGGCTCCGGGTGAACCTGCAAAAGACAACGGTGGAGGATCTTGCAGCAAAGTTGTTTGTCGGGGTCCATTCGGTTTTGTTTGACCGTTACATCCAGGTTCCCGAAGGTGCGAAGCTCAAACCCATTCTTCCCGAAGGTGCGAAGCTCAAACCCATTCTGGAATCACAGGCCTTTGCAGATGGAGAATTCAGCCTGCAGAATCCCGCCGCCTACGAGGTGGTGAAACTTCTGGACCTGAAACCCGGTCTGAAAGTTTGGGATGCCTGTGCGGCTCCCGGTGGAAAGTCGGCTCTGATGGCCGAGATGGAGCCCTCCCTTGAAATTCTTGCCAGCGACGTCTCCGATTCCCGCGTACAGAAAATGCAGGATCTGGTGGACCGCCTGGGCCTCACGAATGTGCGGCTGGAATGTATCGATGTACTCGGGGGCGTTGCGGGGGTATCCCCCGCAGAGGGGGTAGCGGATGCCGCAATCGGCAGAAGCGAGGGGGCGGCTTCCCCCTTCGACCGCATCCTCCTGGACGTGCCCTGCAGCAATATGGGGGTAATCGCCCGTAGGCCCGAATCAAAGTACAGGATCACGCAGGAGTCGGTCAGGGAGCTTTCGGAATTGCAATTCAGTTTGCTGGAATCCGCCTCGCGGGCGTTGAAGGCCGGTGGCATTCTGGTCTACGCCACCTGTAGCCCTGACCCGCTTGAAACAACTCAGGTGGTGAACCGCTTCGTCAAGGCACACCCCGAATTTGAAAAGGTGGGGAAGCCGGTGTTGCCGGCAAGTGTCGATTCCCGGTTTGACGGTTTCTTTGCCCAGGCTCTGCGTCGGAAGGAATAGCCCATGAAAAATCTCAAGGTTGCCCTTCTGTTGATTCTGAGCCTTGCGGCCTGTGCTCTAGCGCAGTCCGGGGCCAGTGAAACCTTGGCCGTAGATTCAATAGCCTTCTCGAAGTTCTACGTTTCCATCGAAGGTGGCGAGAAGTATCCCTTCGGCAATCTCGTTGATGCCGTAGACAATGCGTACTATGTAGGGCTTGGCGCCCGCTATGCCTACTGGGAAGATTTTGACGGAATAATTCTTTTCCAGTATTCTTACTTTGAACCTCACGGAAAAGTTCCCCATATTTACGGAGTTCACGAGGTTAGTGGCAAACTGGGTCTGGATTATCGATGGAAGTTGATATCTCCGTTGGTGGTAGGTGCAGGGTTCCTTTGTAACTGGAACCGCGCCGATTACGACGAAAAAAATCGTCCCCATTTTGAATCGCAGGGAGGCACCCTGACGGACAACGAGACGGAATTCGGTTGGTTTGCCCGTTTGAACCTGCCTGTTTTTACGCTGGAAAATTATAGAGCCGGTCTGAATGTGTTGTGGGAACAGGTTTGGACACTGCCGGAACGTTCCAATATGCTTTCTGTTGGGCTATATGTTGAAAGGAGACTTTGGTAATGCGCTCCTTTCTAAACAGGATTCTTTGTTCTTTTAGTGTGCTGTGCCTGCTATTTGCCGCCACGGTTTCCTATGCTGCTGTTGATGCCGAAATGGAAGGCATGGAAGTGGATTCCCGTGATGACGGAACATTCCTGGTGAGCAGCCCCACGTATTACTACGACCGTATACTTGGTGCGGGAGGTCTGCATTCCGAAAGTGAACTATGGTCTCCGGAGAAGCTTCGGCAGCGCCTACTGTTTGACCGCATGTCGACTTTGCCAAGTTGGAACCCCTTGCCGCCCTCTGTCTGGCTAAAGACGGGAAACGAACTGGGTGACTTGATTTACCAGGACTTTCTTATCTCGGATAATAAGCCAAAGAACAGGACCCCCATTTTGGAAGGTGGTTTCCGCAGCCCAAGCTTCAAGGGCTTCTGGGTGACGGGTCGTGGGTTCCAGGATGACCATTTCTCTACAAGGTCGTTTAGTTACCGAAAAAAACTCGTAGATGATGAATTCGCTCTGTTCGGCGAAAACTATCCTATGTTTAGCTCCATGTACGCCGGCTTTGGCTACGGTGCTGGCCAGGTTAACGCCTCCGTGCTTGCAGGAGAGGAATATATCTGGATTTTCTCGGAAAGTTCCCGTTGGATTCCGGTGCATTACAAGCCGAGGGTTGAAACTAGAGTCGATGTGGGCAACCTAGAAACGACGGTGGCCTATGAAGCCGCCGATTACCAGAACAAGAAAAAGAAGGAAACTGGTGAGCGGAAGGAATGGAATGGTTCGCTGCGTTACCGGTGCGGTGACGCCTGCCGCAGGGGAATACTCCAACTTTCGGCAGGACTTGCGTTTAGGAAGGTGGATGATTCCGGTGTGGTCTATACCCGCCTGGAAGATGACCGGGTGATCTTGCCCTTTATGGAATTGAAAATTGAGCCGGCACGGGCCCTTGCGGCACATGCCATGTTTGCAGTCAATGACAGGGATTGGCTGGTGCAGGACAGTATTGAGTTAAGACCTGCTGCCCCATCAGGGGCTGGAGTTGTCCTGGGTGTGAAAAATATTTCCGGAACGCGTTTGAATCCCATTGCCGATACCGAAGAATTTTTTGATGGCGATACTATCTCTTTAACAGCCGATGGGCAGATGAATCTGGTACAGGGATACGCCGCCTTTACGGATACCCTGGGCAATCTGGAAATAGGCGGCCGCGGAAGTTTCTGGGCAGAACACGGGGCCGAAACCTTCGATGTTGATAAATACGTGACCGATGAGGATTTTGTGTACCGCCACGGAGATGTTGACCGAATCAATTCCTGGATCAAGGGCGTGACAGGTGAGCTTTGGCTCAGCGCCTGGTACCAGGAAATGTTTGCCTTCAAGGCACTAGGCGGTTTTGAACGTATCGATGGAAATGAAAGTCGTTTTGAAGTGACTCCTGTGGAATTTTTTACCTCTTTCTCGGCAGACTGGCTCTTGCGCAGGAGCTTCAGGATTTCTCATTCCCTTCGCTACAGGAGCGATGCCAAGTGGAACCTGCGTGGTCGCGACCCGCTCACGATTAAGGGAGACTGGTTCTGGGATGCCACCTTTGAGCAACAGTTTCCTTTATATGGCCTTTATCTTACCGGCACGCTCTTGCATGTCATAGGGGATGAGGTTGTCGAGACTCCCAACGGGGCGGAGAACCGCTTGCGCTTTGTCTGCACTGTCCGCAAGACGTTCTAGACCATTCGAAAGAGATGCTCTCAGTAACGTCATCCTGGAGTGAGCAACGCGAATGACGGGATCCATACATTTTATTCTAGCGATTGAATAACGGTTTCAACGCCTTCAGGCAGAAACTGCTGGCGAAAAAGTCCAGGGCCTGCCCGCGCCTGACCCACTTGATTTCAGAAGATGTGGGCGCGGGCGCCTTGCCGTTCAGCTGTATGTGTAGCACGTCGCATTCCATCTTGTGTACGGTAATGCTGTGACGGAACTTGCCGATGTTCTCGACGGATTTTACCTTGTCGGCGTCGATGTAGTGCTCCGCCTGGGCGGGGAGACCAGCTGAGGCATTTCTTGGGGATTCGAAATGGGGTAGGGTGAACTGGTTCTTGAAGAATTTTTGCCCGCCGTGGACAGCCAGAATTTTACGGTCTGCAGATTCGATGACCAGAACGGTGCCGTGCCAGTCTTTTTGTGTATGTTTTTTGCTGGGCGGGAATTCCGCTGTGCGGTTTTCCAAGGCGGCTCGGCATGAACTGCGGAGCGGGCAGTTACTACAGTCCGGATTTTTTACCCTGCAGATGGTGCGGCCCAGTTCCATCAGGGCTTCGTTGTGCATGTAGGCCTTGGGGGAGTCGGCAATTTCGCGGGCGTAATCCCAATAGATTTCGCTTGCACTTATGTCATTGCGAGCCCCCTCACAGGGGGCGTGGCAACCTCTGTGAACATTTTTGTCTGTGGGCAAAAAATTTAGTGTGTGCAGTCTCGAAAAGATCCGCACCAGATTCCCGTCCAGAATGGCTTCCCGCTGGTGGTAGGCGAGGCTTAGAATGGCTCCTGCCGTGTACGCCCCGATTCCGGGCAGTGCTTCCAGTTCCCTGCGGGTGCTCGGCAAAGCGGCTTTGCGCTCGCCTCGCTTGTCATTGCACAAGTGCATGACAGCATCGGCTCGGCAATAGAACTCGCTTGCGGTTTTATTGCGCTCACCTCGCATGTCATTGCGAGACCCCTTACAGGGGTCGTGGCAATCACTAACCAACTGTTTCGCCGTCTTCAAAATGTTCCTTGCCCGGCTGTAATACCCCAGCCCCTGCCAATACTTGAACACTTCTTCTTCGTTTGCCTTGGCCAGGGTTTCAATATCGGGGAATCGCTTCATCCACCGTACAAAATAGTCGCGGACTGTGGAAACCTGGGTCTGTTGCAGCATGGTCTCGCTAATCCACACCGCATACGGGTCCCGGGGGGCGTCTAAGTCAGCGGGTCGCCACGGCAGTTCTGCAGCGTTCTTCTTGAACCACTCCCGTAACCGCTTTAGCGAATTGGAATCCATTATTGACAACTTCCGTATTTTCCGACAGAGGTTATGGCGAAAGAGCTCGTATAGGAAGTGGTACTTTTCCAGGTGACCCGGATGGTTTTGACTGCGGCCAAGAAGGAGTCTTTCTCAAGGATTTCTTTTCCCATTTTCCCTAGCGGCTTGAATTCACTCCACGGTATATTTGCCAAATCGCTGCTTGTGCTAAAGTTGGCTATATAGGAATCAATGGATATAGAGTCCTCAAAGATGAGTTCAAGAGTGAGGAGCGTTTCTGGAATTTTGTAGGTTAGGCAAATTCCATCCCAGGCAGAAATGTCCGTTCCTGTTTTTTTTCCATTATCTATGTTAAAGAAGAGTCCCGCATAGGGGTTGCTGTAATTGCTGTTGTCTAGGCTCACTAATCCGCATATACCGTCACAGAGCTTATCGGTGGGTTCGATTATGACTAAGGATTTTCCACCGTTTTCCTGGTCGCTGAAGGATTGCCAAAAATCGGAAGTCCCAGAGCCGTTTTTGCCGCACCAGAGGTCTCCGCATCCATCCTCCGTTTTTTCTGTGGACGAAGAACTCCCATTTCCGTATCCGCTGTTGTTTGCATTGTAGTCACTGCAATAGGACAATTCATCGTGCGCTATCCAGCCCGCATATTCTTCGCAAACAAAGATGACGTGGTAGGCCTCATCAAATAGGGTCGTGCCAATAGTAGTGGTGTTACAGTCAAAGTCTTCATGATAACCGTGCTCATCGCAATCCCCGGGGTTTGCGATCCATGCATTGTCAGGGTCGGCGTAATCGGGGTCGTAATGGTCGTTATGGCCTTTTTCGTCATCTTCATCACAAGTGCCAGCAAAGCATTGCAGTGCAGAAATATCGTTTTCTGCGCCACTGCAACCGAAGATGGCAAATGAACACAGCAGAGTCAAGCTGGCAGCGCATCCCGTAAAGAATTTCAGGTTGATCGTATTCATTGGGAACCTCTATTCTTTTTAGAAGGCGAAGAATATGCCTATGCGGGGCACAATGTTCAAGCCAGTGGTATTGTACAAGAAGAACCTGATGTCATCGCCGTCGGCAAAGGCGTCAAGTTCGTTCATTTCATCTGGATATTTTAAATACTGAGATGAGGACAATTCACTTACACCGTCTTTAAGTTCATCAGGAACCTCGGAACTGGACATCAGCGCACCTACGCCAATCATGTTGGTGGTAATGTCGACCCCAGCCAATACACCAAAAAAGCTGGTAAACTGGTAGCCTATGACCAAGTCGCCACCAAGTTCCAGGTCCAAATTGTGCGCCGTATAATTCAATTCAAGGCTGGTTTGGGCTATTTCATTAGACATTTTAATGTTCTGGAACATCTGGAAATCGCCAATCTTCTTTTTGAACACGGCCTTTTGCATCTTGTAGTCAAAGGCGAAAATCATGTGAATAGCCAATATGAAACGGTCCGTAAGTGGAGATATGCCAAAGCCGAACTTAAAGTTGGCGTCCAGTCCGCTGAACTCGATGTTCTTCTTTCCGCCCCCATCCCATTCGCTCATGATGTAACTAACACCAAGGCCCACCACGGAGGAGTACAGGCTTTCTTCTACGCGGATGCGGTTCCAGTTGATGCCAAATCCAAAGTGACTTGCGTCCACGCCGTAGTCAGGACTCTTTAGACCATAGGTTTCAGACTGGATTGGGATAGAAAAGTTAAAGCTTTGCAGGTTTTTATAACCCTTATCTTTTTCTTCTTTTGGGGAGGTGCCGTCGGCTTCCTTGCAACAACACCCCGCATTTGAATTCTCTGCAGGGGGGGCGTAGCCGAAATACCCGTAGAACCCCTCGGGCGGTTTTCCGTATCCCTGTACATACGTTTGCTGGGGCGGCTCGTAGGCTGGGGCGGGTTCTACGTATTGCTGAGAGTCGGGTTCTACATAGGCTGGGGCTGGTTCTACGTATTGCTGGGCGGCAGGTTCTACGTAGGGTTGAGAGGCGGGTTCTGCGTAGGTTTGATCGGCTGGTTGTGCCGGCTGGGTGGGATCTTCTTCAACCCAGTCCTCCAGCTCTGATGCCTGTGCAAAAACCTGGACGCTCAAAAAAGCTCCAAAGGCAATAGACCGACAAAGGTGCATTTTTTTAGACATGATAAAGCCCCCTCAATGTAATATAAACAAATTAGGCTACGCCTTTACCTAAAAATGCTAATCGGACTATTCCAACCTGGTGCGTAGATGCCTTTTACAGCCCGTAGGCTTCTTTTTTCAGCTTCCGGAAGTATTCGAACTGGGCCTTGGTGGAACTTTCCATAGTGTACTTGAGACTGCGTTCGTGGGCAACCTCGCGCATCTTGGCGTAAGTGTCGGGCTGTTCCAGGAACAATTTGCGACATTCTTCCAGGGCGTTTAGCCAGGCTTCTTCATCGATGGGGAGGATCCGCCCGGCGGCTTCATCCATCACGATATCGTGAGGGCCGCCGTAATCGCTCACCAGGGCGGGTGTACCTGTGGACATGGCTTCTACCACCACGTTTCCGAAGGTGTCGGTGGTGCTTGGGAACAAGAAGAAGTCGGAATCGGCGTAAAGGCCTGCGAGGGTTTCTCCGCCTTGCTCGCCTGCAAAGTGCACACTGCTGTCGCCTTCGTAGAACTTCTTGATTTCTTCCAGGTACCAGCCGTAACCCACGTACATGAGTTCCACATCGTCGTGCTTTTCAGCAAACTTTTTCCACACGCGATTTAGGAATTCCAAGTTCTTTTCCTTGGAGATGCGGCCGATAAAGGAGAATCGGACCTTCCTCGCGCGGTCGCCTTCTGCAGAACCATTGTACTGTTCCCAAGTGCCCTTGCCACGCATGTCCGGCGAGAACTTTTCCAGCGGAAGCCCGCGGGGCAAAATCTTCACCTGGTTTGCAGGAATCTTCAGCTGTGAGGTGAGAATGTCGGCGTAGTCCTTGCAGGGGCTTACCACCGGCTTGGTCATACCGTAGAAAATCTGCATAAGCCAGAGAACATAGCTGTACATCCACTTGGCCTTCACCAGAGTCTTGGTGTAGGTGGGTACATCGGTACGGTAGTGGCTGAACACCTTGATGCCCGCCACCTTGGCGCAGAAGCATACCAGCCAGGCGCCGGGGCTTGGGGTCTCGAACTCGATCAGGTCAACAGGGTAGCGCTTGAGCAGCCTAAGTACAGGGCCAATACGGGGGATGGCCAGCTCGCTGTTGGCATACCCAAGCTGTTCCATGCTGAACATGCGGGGGAGCAGCAGGCAGTATCCGTTTTCTACCACGCCGCAGGGCCGTGTATTAAAGGCGTTTCCGGCCAAAAAGGCTTTCATGCCGTGGGCACGCATATAGGGAATCACGTTTCGCAGGTTGTTGGCGATGCCGTTGGTCTCATCCAGGTTGTCGGAATAGAATAGAATGCGCACGTCATCGGCTGGGTGTTCCCTGCGTTCCTTTTTCAGGTAAGAACGGAGCTTCAGAAGCTTGGGCAGGTTGAGAATCAGGGTACCAAAGACCACCGGCGGAATCATGCAGGTGCGCAGGTTTCCAGGAGGCTGGTGCCTAAAGCTGAACATCTTCTTAAACGTGCTGGTGACATTGCGTCCGAAAATCGACGGGCGCGTGTCCAATGCGTCGGTCGGTTTAAGCTTTGTTGAATTTGACGCAGTCGTCATACTTCACTCCTTTTCCACCGAACAGGTCCAGGGCCGATCCGATGGTGAGGTCAATCAATCCGTTAGAAATTTGCTTGCAGTGTTTTAAGTCGGCAAGGGACTTGGCGCCGCCGGCATAGGTGCAGGGGATGGGGCTGTGTTCGGCAAGGAACATGATAAGCTCGTCGTCCATGCCCTGCTGCTTGCCTTCCACATCGGCGGCGTGAATCAGGAACTCATCGCAGTAGCTAGAAAGGTCTGTAAGGGTTTCGGCGGTAATTTCAATGTCTATCAGGGTCTGCCAGCGGTTGATGGCGATTTTCCAGCGGGGCTGAATGTCTTCGGAATCGTCGCCGCTGTCGTTGTCTGTGCGGACCCGCTTGCAACTCAAATCTAACACCAGATGTTCCTTGCCCACGGTTTTGGACAGGCGTTCCAGGCGTTCCCGGTCTAGTTTTCCGTCGGGGAAAATCCAGCTGGTTACAATCACGTGGCTGGCGCCTGCATCCAGGTATTCCTGGGCATTGTCGGCGGTAATGCCGCCGCCTACTTGGAGCCCGCCGGGGTAGGCGGCAAGGGCGGCCTTGGCGGCTTCGACATTCCCCTTGCCGAGCATTATCACATGCCCGCCTTTGATACCGTCCTTCTTGTAAAGCTCGGCGAACCAAGCGGGAGAGCGGTCCGTCTCGAAATTGGTCTTGAGGCCCGCCCCGCTATCGGAGAGGGAGCTGCCGACAATCTGCTTGACACGACCATCGTGCAGGTCTATGCAGGGGCGAAACTTGGTCATCAGTCCTTTACTCCCGTTACGGTCCAGTCTACCTTCTTTTCGTGGCTTCCGTCGCTACGGCCTCTGTAAAACAGAATTTCACCGCCGGCGGCCAGCTTCATGGCTTGCCTTGCTACCCAACTGTCAATCTTATCTAGCAGAGAGGCTTTTTGGTAAGTCTTGTTCACGGCAAAGGTCAGAGTGGGGACTCCCTCAGTCCATTCGATGGCCAGGGCTTCTTTCGGAAATTTTTTGCCGTCATAAATGTTGTTGCCATCTTTGAGGGATGTGGGTATGGCCACTTTCGTGCCCTCGGGGCTGTTGTAGATGACGTATCCCATTAGCTCACCCTTTGTGCTCAGGGATACACGACCGGCGTACATGGGGTTTCTGGTATTGGTGCTAAAGTTGATTGTGCGGCGGACCATGTCGGTGGCCTGCGCGGATTGCCAGATCTGGTCCATGTAGGCATAACCCTTCACGGTAAGGGTGTCGTCGTTGTAGGCGATCTTTCCAGATATGCGGCCGTAGGGAATGTGAACGTACTGGCCCATCTTCTCTTTACCCACGTTCCAAACGCCGTTGCCTATGACCTTGCCCGTCTCGGCGCTTTCAAAGGTCACGTCTAGTAGGAACTTTCCATTTTTGTCGGCGGTAAAGTATACCCGATGGCCTTTGCCCGGCTTGTTTTCCATCTTGTATTCGCCCTTGATGTCGATAGTGCCCGAATTCTTGTCGGCCTTCAGGCGTTCTGGCGGATACTGGCGGCCCACTGTATAGGTCTTGCCCTTGAAATTCCAGAAGGTAATATCGCAGGTCACCTTCTGCCCAGAGGCTGGCACCTGCAACAAGGCGTAGTTTACGAAGGCACGAGTTCCGTTATCGAATACGAACTGGTAACTCCAAGTCTCGTTAAAGTCCTTGCCTACATTGGGGTGGGGCATAAAGTCGTTTACAGTCAAGTTACGCACAGTCCCCTGGGGCGCTGTGACATCGGCTGCACTTCCGAAAACCGCCAAAACAGCCAAAAGCCACACTGTTCTAACCAGAATGTGCGTATGCATCTTCATGCTGTAAATGTAATAATTTGGGCAAAAACCATTTAATTATTCCACCAGCTTTTTATCAAGCAGGGGGAAAATCCGGTTCAGTTCCAGCAAATCCATGATGTGGTCGAAATCCCCGAAAAAGAATTCCGATTGTTCCAGTTTTGCGTGGAAATCTAGAGTAGTGTCGGGAGTGAGAATTCCCTTCTCTACCAGAGAGCCGATTGTACGTGTGGTAAGGGTCATGCCATGCATGCTCTTTTTGGCTTCGGCCTTCAACTCTTGGGTGGATATGGCGCTGAGTCCGTTCCGGAGGGGGGCTTTGCTCTGCTTGGAAAGCTTGATGAACACTGTTAGAACCATTTGGTCGGTCATAGAAAGAATGTTCGGGCTTACCTTGCGTTCCAGGGCACGATACCGGAGGGTGTCATAAAGCAGGTGGATTAATTCTCGAGATCCCACTTGTACCGAATCGTCTTGAATTTTGAGGACGTTCAGCTCTTGGAGCATTCGGAGCAGCTTGCGGCATTCTTCGGGGCGCGAGCCGTTCATGCAGAAAGCTCTTTCCGAAAGTAGGCTTATGGAAACTACATTGCTGTTCTGCTCTTTCAGGAGACCTGAGAAAAGGTAAAGTAGAGAGGGCAGAGCCTGAATTAGGTCGCTCTTGCGCTTGTTTTCTTCGCCGATATGATTCCGCCGGATTAGAAATTCGATAATGGAACGCAACCACGATGGCTTTTCGTCTAAAATGGATTTAAGTTGTTCGTGATCTACCACTTGGATTTCGGAGTCCTCTTCTGCTTTCAAGGTGTATTCCCTGGGGGAATTTTCCAGCAGACTGAAAACGTCGATAATGGACCCGGGCTCGAATCGTTTGGGGTCTACGCCGGTCTGGGTGCTACAGGTTCCCGATAGGGCTCCCGAGATGACAATGTAGAGGGAATTTGCGAAATCCCCTTCCAGACACAGAAATTCATCGGCGGAGAGCTTCATTACAGCACCCCCCTCAGGTTAATTTCGTAACGGAGTGCTAGTAGAAAGTATTGGACTTTCTTGGAATCAGGAACGAACAGATTTTCTTTCGGGTTTGTAAACCAGCCTAAGCCCTGCATTTTAATCCAATCGGCGGCAGTGAGGGTTATGTTGCTTTTCTGGAAAAACGTGAGCCATGCCGGCGGGTCTTGAAGTATTTCGTCTTCGATTGTAGATAACCTAACAAGAGCCTTCTTCTGGTTCAGGGTAAGCTGCAAGGGCGGCCAAGGTTTGTCTTGTTCTTGGTATTCCAGGTAGTCGACGAATAGCTCTAGCAGTTCGGGGTGCGTCACCATTACTGTGGAACCGTTGATTTCTACGAACTTCCTGCGGTATAGTGCTTTCAAGTCTTCTTTGACGCTTGGCGCACTTGCCTTGGTCTGCCAGCAGAATTCCTGGACAAATTCTTCCAGCGGGTGAGGCTCATCTTTTTTCCGGTACCTGCAGAATTCTGCCAGGCTTATTAGGGAATTGCCTGCGCGGCTACGGCGGCTGTCTTCTTTTCGCTGTCTGTTTCGGGCTGAAAGTTCCCGGACAACCGCTAACAGCCACAGGGGAATATTCTTGAGCTCAGACTCCATACAGTCTTCGCCCACTACCGTGATTTCGGAGTCTACGGTGGCTTCCAGGTCGTAGCGGAAAGGTTCACGCTCTAGGAGGGCGGCTACACCGACCAGATCACCGGGTTGCATGGTGAACATGACCTTGCGGGGGGACTGAGTGTTATCTACCGCCGCCAGTTCGCCTTTGTCCAGAATGATGATTTTTCGTTCCTGGTCGTCATGTGAATATACAACAAAACCCGCCTTCACGCTGAGATGCGTGGGCGGGATAACTTGTTGTAGGGAATTCCCGTTCATCGGGAAAGGACCCTTAAAGCCCGATTAGGCCTCGCGTTCGTCGATACGAGCAGCCTTACCGCGAAGGTTGCGCATGTAGTAGATGCGAGACTGGCGAACCTTACCGGCACGGTCCAGGACGATGGAGTCGATGCGGGGAGAGTTCACCGGGAAAATACGTTCCACGGCAACGGAACCGGACATCTTGCGGACCGTGAGGGTCTTGGAAATGCCAGAGTTCTTCTGCTGGATCACAACGCCCTTGAAAGGCTGGATGCGTTCCTTGGTTCCTTCGATAACCTTTACGTTCACCGTGACGGTGTCGCCGGCGCGGAAGCTAGGGGCTTCAGCCTTTACGTTTTCGTTATGGATAGCTTCGATGTTCAGGGACATAATGTGTACCTCTTAATTATTTGTCGCCAAATTTAGCATTTAATTTGATTTTTTCAAGGATGTCGGGCC
>JAEEGL011672430.1_pt1 | contig 26564 bp, 22 predicted proteins | sample 9134231 | NCBI WGS metagenome assembly JAEEGL01 (sample SAMN16246548, study PRJNA631951) | gut metagenome | biome: gut microbiome; feature: rumen; material: fiber-attached | host: Bos | place: Iran: Karaj | collected 2018-10 | reverse complement strand
TATCCATGCCTGAATTTTATCCACACCAACATTATAGCCGTCCTTCGCATTATACACACCGCTCTTTATGAAACAATCGCGGGCATTACGGTAGGTCTCTGCTGTGCTTGCCTTCTTCTGCGAGATAACCTCATTCCACAAACCGATGAACGAATTCGCATATGATTCAGAACTTTCCTTTGAATCCCCATAGGTCGAGATACGTCCAGTTATCACAGAACGAATGTTATCAACAGACTTCAATGTACCTTTATTATACATATCACGGACAAGTCCTACATATTGACTATAAGTTTCCATTAAATGAGTTTTCTCGATATAGTTCTGGTTCTGATTGCCGCCACGTCCACGCCCATCCGATTTACAGATAGCGTCGAACTCTTCTACCGAGTACTTATATCCCAAATGGAAAAAGTACCGGCTCCCATTTACCGTGAAACGAATGGATGCGTGATACTTGCCATCTTCATCCCTGTATCTGGTGTCAAGTGTCAATGCGATGGTACAATTACCCATAGTCAGCGACTCCAAATTGGGTATCGTTTCTCTCTTCTTTCTTTCTGCCATATTACCTCTTTTTATCTAATCTGAACAAATTTTGGTTATCTCGACTCACTCAAATCTTCTGAAACCCCTTTATTTATTGACAATTCGTCTGAACAAATTTTGGTTATCTATTCTCGTAATTACCCAATTTCATGGAGTATCATAAACTGCTGCAAAGTTACTAACTTTCTGTGAATCAACCAAATCCACTTAAACATAATATCGCAAAATCTTACATTTTTTAACTGTTAATCAGGGGGTCGTTGGTTCAAGCCCATCCTGAAGCGCCCTAAGAATCAAGAGGTTACGAGAAATCGCAACCTCTTTTTTTATATTATTTGCGAACTTATTGCGAACATTATAGTAACCAGAAGTAACCAAAAGCAAAACAGAAAACCAAAAAAAACGTTGTTTTTGTACTCATTTTTAAAAATATTACCTAACTTTGCACATGATTATACTTGCCGTAAGCATCATCTGAACTAAAATTACATCATAAAATGAGACTCATCAACAATTTATATATGATGCTACTCCTGCTTGTCCTTGTTTCGTGCTCAGGACACAAGACTTGGCGTATTGGAGTATCGCAATGCAGTGAAGACATCTGGCGCGATAAACAGAACCAGGAACTCAAGATGTGTACTTATCTTTATGACAATGTGGATATCGAATTTGCCTCGGCCGACGATAACGACAAGGTTCAGATTAGCCAGATTAACCATTTCATCGATGAGGGTGTTGACCTGCTGATTGTGTCGCCAAATCAGGTAAACACCATCTCTCCAGCCATTGACCGTGCCTACGACATGGGCATTCCCGTGATTCTCTTCGACCGGAAAAGTGACTCCAAGAAATATACGGCATTCATGGGTGCCGACAATCAGATGATGGGCAGCATAATAGGCAAATACATTATCGGACAGAAGAGCCAAGGGACCATCCTGGAAATCAAGGGCCTGAAGGGGTCTTCACCGGCACAGGAACGACATGAAGGATTCGTGAAGGGAATCGGCGATGGAAGCCGGCTCATCACATGTGACGGCGATTGGACACAAAATAGCGGCTTCCGCCTAATGGACTCAGTGCTCCAGCTGCGGCAGGATATTGTCTGTGTGTTCGGCCAGAACGACCGCATGGCGGTTGGTGCCTATGAAGCAGCGAAGAAACGGGGCTTGGAAAAGAAGATAATGTTTGTGGGCATCGATGCTTTGCCGACGAAAGACGGCGGCATAGAACAAGTGAAAAGAGGAGTGCTTTCCACCTCTTATATATATCCCACGCGAGGTGACTTGCTGATGCAACTTGCGATGAACATCCTGGAGGGCAAGCCCTACAAGAAAGAGAACTTACTGAAGTCGGCCTTGGTGACCCATGAAAATGCCGAGGTGATGCTGATGCAGGCAGAGGAGATGAGTGAGCAGAACGAACGTCTTTCTACGCTTCACGAGAAAGTGGATTGGTATCTGTCACAATACCGCCATCAGCGAATATACCTCTTACTCATGGGTATAATCGCACTGCTGATCATCGGACTGATGTGGTTTCGCATTTACGCATTACGACGTCGGCATCGCATAGAACGTGAAGCCTTCGCCTTGGTGACGGCAACCCCCTCCAGTTCCACGATGAGAGAGAGAGTTACCCCTCCCAATTCCCCAGAAGGAGATAAAACGGATGAAGAGAATACCGATGCTTCTGCCGACGTCACCCGGGTAAGCAAAGAGCAACAAGAACTGATAGCCGAAGACGGCGACATCGATTCCAACTTCCTTGACCGTTTGCGTCAGTTGGTACAGGAGAAGATGACCGACAGCGATTTTGGCGTTGAGTCTTTGGCAAGCGATATGAGCCTAAGCCGAGTGCAGCTCTACCGAAAGGTGAAAGCCCTGACGGGGCGCACCCCTGTCGATATCATCCGCCTAAGCCGCCTGAACCGAGCCAAAGCCTTGTTGGCACAGGGCAATCGTAACGTATCCGAGGTAGCTTACGACGTAGGTTTTTCTTCTCCCAGTTACTTCACGAAATGTTTCAAGGATGAATTCGGGGTTGTCCCCGGGGAAATGAAATAGCGAGGGAATCATAAAAATCGTTCATTTAACAGCAAAAATGTTACATGAACGATTTTTTTTACCACTTGAAACATCTGTTTTATCCTCGTTTTAATGTTCAGACTACCTTTGCTGCCAGTAAATCTATTGCTAACTTAAAAAGACAAGAAATGAAAGATCTAAGAAGATTTCTACTGAGCACATTGCTCTTGTTCGTCTGCGTTGCCATTCAGGCGCAGAAGACAGAAGCATCGGGCACAGTCGTTGATGCCACTGGCGAAGGCGTCATCGGTGCCACGGTGATGGAAAAAGGTACGTCGAACGGTACCGTTACAGATTTCGACGGCAACTTTACTATTAAAGTGAACGAGGGTGCCATCCTCACCATCTCTTACATTGGCTATCAGACGGTAGAACTTCCCGCCCAAAGCGGTATGAAGGTGACGCTGAAAGATGATGCCGAGATGTTGCAGGAAGTGGTGGTGACTGGTTATCAGGTACAGCGCAAGGCCGACTTGACGGGGTCTGTCGGTGTTGTGGAAACCAAAGACTTCAAGACCAGCAACACCGACCCTATGGCTTCCCTGCAAGGTAAAGTGCCCGGTATGACCATTACTTCGAATGGCTCTCCTTCCGGCGAGGCTGATGTTCACATACGTGGTATCGGCAGTATGGGTGGTTCAAGCACATCTCCTCTTTACATTGTCGATGGCATGCCATTCAGCGGTTCGCTGAACAGCCTGAATGCTTCTGACATTGAGACCATGCAGGTGTTGAAAGATGCTGCCTCTGCCTCTATATATGGTTCTCGAGCTGCCAACGGTGTCGTTGTTATCACCACCAAGAAAGGCAAAAAAGGCGACAAGGTGAATATTGACTTCAATGCCTCCGTGTCGATGGCATGGATGTCGCAGAAGATGAAACTTCTCAACACTCAGCAGTATGCCACTGCGCTGGTACAGGCTGCTTTGAACGACGGAAAGAATCCTGCCGACTATGCCAAGAACTACGGCTTGGCTCTTGATGTTGCAGGAGGTACACCTATCTCGGTCTATAACCCAGTCACGGGTGCCATGGAATCCTATGCAGTGGGAGGTTTCTATGACGGCTATATGAATTCCAACAGAACCATGCGCTACAGCGATACCGACTGGGTGGACGAAATTAGCCGCAAGGGCATCACCCAGAACTATGACCTTTCGCTTTCGAAAGCTAACGACAAGGGCTCTTCGCTCTTCTCTGTAGGCTATAAGAAGGCTTTAGGTGTGCTGAAACATACAGATTTCGAGAACTTCTCCGCACGCTTCAACAGCAGTTATAAGATTAATAGCATCATCACGGTAGGTGAGAATGCTACGTTCTCCTATTCTAACAATGTAGATTGCGCTCCTCTAGAAAATGCCTTGAAAATTGCTCCTACACTTCCCGTCTATGAAGAGGACGGAGTTACTTTCTCCGGGCCTGTGGGTGGTATGAGTGATCGTCAGAACCCTATGCGCGAACTCTTTCATAATAAGGACAACCGATTGAAGAAGTGGCGTATATTTGCCAATGCTTATGTTGACATCACCCCTATCAAGGGCATGCTCTTCCGTTCAAATTTCGGTATCGACTACACCAACAGCAATATCCGCAGCCTGCAACACACCTGGAATTCGGATGTCGTGAAGAATAGCACCAATGCCAGCACGCTTTCACAGACGCATAGCACGAAATGGACTTGGTCTAACACTCTACAGTATAATTTCGACATCATCGAAAACCACAATTTGAACATTCTCCTCGGTATTGAGGCTCATCAGGACAACTACATCGATTTCTCAGCCCGCCGCACCAACTATCCATTGGAGACCTTCGACTATATGTGGCCCAATGCTGGCACAGGCATTCAGAACGTCACTGGTGCTGGCGACTCTTATAAACTGATGTCATACTTTGGCAAAATAGACTATAACTGGAACGACCTCCTGCTGGCTTCGTTCACATTACGCCATGACGGTTCGAGCCGCTTCGGTAAAAATCACCAGTATGGTACATTCCCCTCCGTATCATTAGGCTATCGTCTCTCAAAACATATCAATGCCGAATGGCTGCGCGACTGGAAAATCCGCGCCAGCTATGGTGTGACCGGTAACCAGGGCATGAACTCAAATACCGCTCACTTCGGACTTTACGTTGCAGACTACGGTTCTTCTCGTGAGAACTCCACAGCCTACGACCTTAATCTACAGAAATCAGGTACATTGCCCTCCGGCTATTATAAATTGCAATCTGCAAATGAAGACCTGAAGTGGGAGTCCTCATCACAGTGGAACTTTGGTACAGACTTCCTGCTTTTCAACGACGACCTCTACGGTTCTTACGACCTCTTCTTCAAGGAGACTAAGGACATGCTTGTACAGCCAGCATTCCTCGGAGCCATTGGTTTCGGCGGACAGACTTGGATTAATGGCCCCACGCTCAAGAACTGGGGTATGGAATTCACGCTGGGATATCGTCATAAGACTTCTTACGGACTATCGTACGACGTAACTGGCAATGTTGACTTCTACCGCTCCAAGGTGACCTATCTGCCCGAGAAGTCGAAGAACTCCTATGAGCACAACGACTACCACAACCTGGCTCAAGACGAGCGAGCCTATGGTTCGCGCATTGGCTATGTGGTTGAAGGTCTCTATCAATCACGCGAGGAAGTGCTTTCCCGCGGACAGGCAGGTGCCCGTGTGGGTGGTCTGAAATATGCCGACCTCGATGGCGACGGCATGATCAACGAGAAAGACCGCACATGGATATTCAATCCCGTTCCCAATTTCTCCTATGGTGTCAACGTTAACGTATCCTACCGCAATTTCGACTTCACCATGTTCTGGCAGGGTGTTGCCGGTGTTGATGTCATCAACGATCAGAAATTCCAGACCGACTTCTGGAGTATCACCGATGCTGGCTCTAACAAGGGAGAGCGTCTGATCGACGCATGGACTCCCGCCAACAGTGGTTCCACCATACCTGCCCTTACCACATCGAATGGAGCAGACGAGGGACGCCTGTCGTCATATTTCGTCGAGAATGGTTCCTACATTAAGATGCGTACATTGCAATTAGGCTATACCCTGCCTGAGACCATTGCCAAGAAGCTGCTCTTGTCGAAGGCCCGCGTTTTCCTCTCCGGTGACAATCTCCTGACCATTAAGTCGAAAACGCTCACCTGCTCAGATCCTGAGAGCACGGCCTGGAACTATCCTCACACAGCTTCCTTCACCTTTGGAATACAACTGGGATTCTAATAGAGTTAAGAATTAAGAGTTAAGATTTAAGAATTATGAAAAAGATCAATTTATATATAGCATCACTGCTGCTTTCTGTCTTAGCAGTGTCATGCAGCGTAGATGATGTGAAACCGCAGGGCACGCTCGATGAAGAAACGGCGTTTTCCAGTCCTGAGAAACTCGTCACCGCAGCCTATGCAAAACTCGGCGACGACTGGTATTCCTATCCGTTCAACCTCTGGCCCTACGGCGACATGAGTGCCGACGACTGCCTGAAGGGCGGCTCCGGCGAAAACGATACGGGTTATCACCCCATGGAGATTTTCTCCACGCTGCAACCCGATCGCGGTGAGTTCGACGAACTCTGGTATCAGCTCTATAGCGCCATTTCCCGTTGCAACCGTGCTTTGGAATCAATGGCCAATGCCGAAGACACCCCTGCCATTAAGCAGCTAAAAGGTGAAGTGCGCTTCCTGCGCGGCCATTTCTATTACAAGCTACAGCAGATGTGGTACGAGGTGCCTTTTATTACCGAAGGCATGGACAATGCTGCCATCGAGGCTTGTCCGCAGAGTTCACACAACGAGATTATGCAGCACATCATAGACGACTTCCAGTATGCATACGAGAATTTGGCCGAGGCAAAACCCGGCTCTACAGGCCGTGCACACAAGGTGGCTGCTGCCGCCTATCTGGCCAAATGCTATCTGAACTGGGCTTACGGCGACGGCTATGAAGCCACAACGGGCTATAGCCACGTAGATAAGCAGAAAATTCAGAAGGTGTTGGAATACACAGACGTGGTGAAGAACTCTCCCTACAACTATCTCGACACCTACGGACACATCTTCCTGCAAGACTATGCCAACTCCGTGGAGAGCATCTTCGCCGTGCAGCACAGCAACAAGGCCGACGACGGCACTCAGTACGGACGCGCCAACTGGTCTAACATGCTCAATGGTGCCTGGGGCGTATGGTCGTGCGGATGGGATTTCCACAAGCCCTCGCAGAATCTGGTGAATGCCTTCAAGACCAAGAACGGTCTGCCGATGGACAATTTCGACGAAGACCACAATGCCATCGTCGTCAATGGTGCCGACTCAAAGTATAAGTACGACCCCCGTCTGTTCCACACCGTGGGCATGCCTACCTATCCTTATAAATATGAGGCTACGACCACGCTGACCAAGGCCAACAGCCGCACGCCCAACACCTACGGCTACTATTGCTCGATGAAGGAGATTCCGCAGCGCTCGAAGGGCGAGGACTACGACAACCCTTGGCAGGCCTTCGGCCAGAACGACTACGTGCTGCGCTATACCGACGTGATGCTCATGCGTGCCGAAGCCCTCATCGAAAGTGGCGACTTCAACGGCGAGGCCCTGCAGATCATCAACGAGATTCGCAGCCGTGCCAAGCGCGACATCAGCAGCACATCGCTCATCAAGTATGCCAAAGACCAGTGCGACATCAGTCTCTACGGCAGTTTCGCATCGCAAGACGATGCACGCAAGGCCCTGCGCTGGGAACGCCGTCTGGAACTGGCCATGGAGGGCCACCGCTTCTTCGACCTGCGCCGTTGGGGCCTGCTCTCCAAGACGCTCAACAAGTATTTCGAAACGGAGAAGACCGACGAGTATGACGGCCAGACCTATGCCCTCTACTACAAGGATGCCTTCTTCACCCCTGGCAAGAATGAGTATTTCCCCATCGCCAACAATCAGATGAACTACGTGCAGGGACTCTATCACCAGAACAAAGGGTATTAATGAGTTTATAGTTTAAAGTTAAAAAATTAAAGATTAATGCTTTATGAATAAGATATATAATATAATAGGTGTAGCTCTGCTAGGTGCTCTTCTCTTCACCTCCTGTCAGGACAGAGACCTTCCAGGCTCCGGTGAGATGAAAGTGGCAGCTCCGGATGCGGCGCAAATCAAGGGCGTGGCCAGCGGCGACAACAATTACGACTATACCCTTACGTGGCCACAGAGTAGTCAGGGTGCCACCATGCAGGTGGCCGTGTTCAAGAACGGTTCGCAGATACAGGGCTTCGTCCCCTGTCAAGGCAATTCTTTCACGCTGAAGAATCTCGAGACCAACCAACTCTATGAGTTTCTTTTCAAATATGCTACCAGCGAGGCTATCTCCAATGGCGTGATGACGTCGTACACACGTCCCGGTGCCACTTCAGCAAGCAACGTGAAAATGGAGCAAATTGACATGGCCGACGACAAGCACGACTTGAAAATCACGTGGACAGCCAGCCCCGATGCTACGTCCTATATCCTTAAACTCACCAACAGTACTGGCTCAAGAGTGGTTACGACCACCGTCAACGAACCGTCCTATCTCCTGAAGGACGTACAAATGAAAGAGAGCTGGGAAGCCACCGTCATCGCCGAGAACGACAAGGGACGCGCCCTGCCCGTTATGGCTTCTGCAAAGATTGGCGGCAAGATTCCAGCCTTCCTCTCTGAATATCCCACGCCCGAGGAACTCATTGCTAATGGCGATGACGATGAAGCCAGCGCCTGGCTGTGGTTCAATGAGAACTATCCCAATGGTGAGTATGTCTATTTCGGCTCGATCAACACCGTGGCCGACATCGAGGACTATCGCATGCTCTTCTGGCTGCGCGACATCGAGACTGGCAATGCTGACGACATCTGGAACTTCTCCGAAGTGGCACGCAATGCAGCCCCCTGCATCGAACAGTATGTTAAGAATGGCGGAAATTTGCTTTTGTGGTCGCATGCCGTTCCCTATATCGGCACAATCAACCGTCTCCCCACTTCACTCCTCCGTGGTGTGAACAACGCTTTCGGCTGCGGCACTGGCGGAATGAATCCCGACGTATGGAAGATGGGTATCTGCCTCAAGACCGAGTCGTTCTACGTTGATTTCAGCTCGCATCCCATCTATGCCGGACTGCCCACCGAGAAACTTCATGACGGCTGTCCTGTGGGCATAGCCATGAAGGGTGCAGGCTGGACAGAAGACCACAACTGCCTGTTCTTCGACATTCCCACCAAACTTACCGACCTTGGCAATACCACCGAAGAGTGCTACGTGTCTCTGACCACCGAGCATGGTATCTATCCTCTCGGTACGTGGGACAGCCAATCGGCATGGGTCTCACAGCTCAATGTATGGGAGGCTAAGGGTGCAGAGAAAGCCCCAGAAGGATTCCAGAAAGGCTGTGGTACGGTGCTCTGCATTGGTAATGGTGGTTGTGAGTTCTCTATGAAGAATGCCGATGGAACCCCCGACAAGAGCGCCCATCCCAAGAATAACTCCTGTCAGGACAACATCCTGAAACTGGCCAAGAACAGTGTTGAGTACCTGATGTCTATCTAAGTTTAAATCATCTGTTGGATTAATTCATCTTAGGTTGTTAATAGCAGTTAGGTTATTTGAAAATGAAAAGATTGTTTTCAAAATGATCAATTGACAGTCCACCCGGTGATTTCAGAATCACTGGGTGGATTTTTCCTTCAAGGTTTTCACCTGTGACATACAGGGAGGATAAAGCGGATTTAATGGGAAAATTGTTTCACTGAAACATTTTTGTGACTTTCTGAAACATTTGTTTTAGCACGAAAATCGCTTTTTCCGCTATCTTTGCAGTCAGATAAATCAAATGTACTAACAAAAATGAACAAAAGCCTGAAAATTCTTATTGCCGCAGCGGCCTTCTTGGCTGCAGGCACCAATGCGGATGCACAGATTGCCTCACCCGAGCATCTGAGTGACACACACACTATGTTGAGGGTACAGCCGGGAAACGAATACCTGCTGCTACCTGTAGAAGAAAAGGAAGAGAATGCCCATGTGGATGTGATTTGCAATAATCATGTTGTAAAGAGTTTCAATGTGAAACTTGCCGTTGACAAGGTGGATTATTTTGTTCCGCTGCAATTTGAAAACAAGGGAAACGGGAAATACTTGCTCGACATCGTGTTCCCTGCCGATCGCCACAAGACAGGATCAGTAAAGAATTTCACCTGCTGGAAGGAGATAAAACTTTCGTCGGCTTTCGATACGGCCAACCGCGAGCACTTCCGCCCCGCATATCACCACACACCGAAGTACGGATGGATGAACGACCCCAACGGTATGTTCTATAAGGATGGCCAGTGGCACCTGTATTTCCAGTTGAATCCTTACGGTTCGCAGTGGGAAAACATGACCTGGGGCCACAGTGTCTCGACTGACTTGGTGCATTGGCAACAGATGCCTGATGCCATCGAGCCCGACGGACTGGGGACCATCTTCAGCGGCAGTGCCGTGATTGACAAGAACAACACGGCCGGTTTCGGAGCCGGCGCCATTGTGGCCATGTACACTTCGGCCGGACGCCATCAGACGCAGAGTATTGCCTACAGCACCGACGGCGGACGGACGTTCACGAAATATGCCGGCAACCCCGTGCTGACGCTGGATGTTCCCGATTTCCGCGACCCGAAGGTGTTCTGGCACGAGGGCACACAGCGCTGGATTGTAGTGCTGGCCGTGGGTCAGGAAGTACAATTCTATTCGTCGAAGAATCTGAAGGAGTGGACCTACGAGAGTTCTTTCGGCCATGAGTATGGCAACCACGACGGGGTGTGGGAATGTCCTGATATGCTAGAGTTTGGCGGTTCTGAGTGGGTGCTCTTGCTGAATATCAACCCCGGTGGTCCCTTTGGTGGAAGTGCCACGCAGTATTTCACGGGATCGTTCGATGGTCACCGCTTCGTGTGCAACTCCAAGCCCTCTACGACCAAATGGATGGACTACGGCAAGGATCATTATGCCACGGTGACTTTCCACAATGCTCCCGAAGGCCGCCATGTGGCACTGGCCTGGATGAGCAACTGGCAGTATGCAGGCGTGGTTCCCACCCAGCAGTACAGAAGTGCCAACAGCATTCCCCGCGATCTAAAGATTTTCAAATCAGGCGACGAGACCATTCTGGCTTCCATTCCATCTAAGGAAATTAACGCCGTGCGCGGCAAGCAACTGAAGAAACTCTCGAATGCCTGCGAAGTGGTGGTCGATGTGAAAGGTTCTGCCGACATTGTGCTGCAGAATGCGAAAGGCGAGAAGGTGACGATGCGCTACGATGAGGCCAACCGCACTTTTGCCATGGACCGCAAACAAAGCGGTGCAACGTCGTTCAGCGATGCCTTCCCCGTTGAGACTGTGGCCCCGACATACGGAGCCATCCGCCAGTTGCGCATCTTCATCGACAACTGCAGCATCGAAGCCTTCGACAGCGAGGGTAAGATGGTGATGACCAACCTGGTATTCCCCACCGAGCCTTACAACACCATAAAGGTGAAGGGCGGGAAGACTAAAATCTATGAACTGAAAATGTAGTACCTAAAACAAAAAAACATCAAACTATGAAAGAAAATAAAACTGCCCTGCTTATCCCGGTGATGCTCTGTTTCTTCGCCATGGGATTTGTCGATCTGGTTGGCATCGCCAGCAACTATGTGAAAGAAGACCTCGGACTGACAGACTCCGTAGCCAACGTATTTCCCTCACTGGTATTCTTCTGGTTCTTGATTTTCTCCATACCCACAGGTATGTTGATGAACAAGATTGGAAAGAAAAAGACCGTACTGTTATCACTTATTGTGACGGTGATATCACTGCTACTGCCATTGTTTGGCGAGAACTTCCCCATCATGCTGGCTTCCTTCTCGCTGCTGGGTATCGGGAATGCATTGATGCAAACCTCGCTGAACCCGCTCATGGCACTGGTCACCGGAGGTAAGAACCTGGCCTCATCGCTCACCTTCGGACAGTTTGTGAAGGCCATCTCCTCGTTCATGGCTCCCTATCTGGCCATGTGGGGTGCCACTGCCGTGATACCCAACTTGGGGTTGAACTGGCGCGTACTCTTTGCTATCTATTTCGTAATAGGACTTTTGGCCGCACTTTTACTCTGGATTACACCGATTAAGGAACAGAAGATTGAAGGCAAGGCCTCATCGTTTGTTGACTGCATCAAACTGTTGGGTGAGCCCATCGTACTGCTTTCGTTCTTAGGTATCATGTGCCATGTGGGTATCGACGTGGGTACCAACACCACTGCTCCCAAGATATTGCAGGAACGCTTAGGGATGACTCTCAACGACGCCGCCTTTGCCACTAGTCTCTATTTTATTTTCCGTACCATCGGCTGTCTGACGGGCTCGTTCTTCCTCCGCGTGATGAAGACGAAGGTATTCTTTATCATTTCGGTCATCATGATGGCACTCAGCATGGTGCTGATGTTCAGCGGTTCCACCAAACTCTTGCTCTATGCCGGTATCGCACTGGTGGGCTACGGCAACTCCAACATCTTCTCAATGTGCTTTGCCCAGGCCCTGACCGCCATGCCCACGAAGCAAAACGAAGTATCGGGACTGATGGTCATGGGACTCTTCGGCGGCACTGTGTTCCCCCTCATCATGGGTTTCATGAGCGATGCCATGGGACAGGCCGGAGCCGTAGCCGTGATGGCTGTGGGCGTTCTTTATCTTATCACGTATATCAAACAAGTTAAACAATAACAATCATGGAAAGAAAAATCGTAGGTCTGGGCGAGGCACTATGGGACTGCCTGCCCGAAGGAAAGAAACTAGGTGGCGCACCTGCCAACTTCGCATATCATGCCGGACAATTTGGTTTCGACACTCTTGCCGTCAGTGCCTTGGGTGAGGATGCTCTGGGCGAGGAAACGATAGCCGCACTCGAAGAGCACCGGCTGAACTACCTGATGCCTCGCATCCCCTATCCCACGGGAACGGTACAGGTGACACTCGACGAGCAGGGCATCCCTACCTATAACATCCGCGAAGGTGTGGCATGGGACAATATTCCCTTTACGCCTGAGATAGAGGAAGTAGCCAAGAACTGTCAGGCCGTCTGCTTCGGTTCACTAGCCCAGCGTAGCGTTGTCAGCCGCGAGACCATCGCGAAATTCCTTGATTCCACCCCCGACGACTGTATGAAGATTTTCGACATCAATCTGCGCCAGAGTTTCTTCACCAAGGAAATCATCGAAGCCTCCATGCGCCGATGCAACATCCTGAAGATCAACGACGAGGAACTGGTTGTTGTCAGCCGTATGTTCGCACTTCCCGATCTGGACGAGGAAAAACGCTGCAAGCAGCTCATCCAGGAATACAATCTCGACATCCTGGTGCTCACCTGCGGAACCAACGGCAGCTATGTGTTCACGGCTGACAAGTCGTACTATCAGCCCACGCCGAAGGTTGAAGTGGCCGACACCGTAGGTGCCGGAGACTCTTTCACCGGTTCTTTCTGCGCAGCCATCCTGAAAGGCAAGCCCATCCACGAGGCCCACGAACTGGCCGTCAAGGTTTCGGCCTTCGTCTGCACGCAGAACGGAGCCATGCCCACACTGCCCGAGGATTTCCTCGTATAGTAAGCTCAGGTAATAAAATAGAACTTTCACGAAAAACAGGCAATCATCAAATGATATTGCCTGTTTTTCGTATTCTTGCAGCGAGCCAAACATATATCAAAACATCAAAAAACTTAAATAAATTTGGATTATAATTCGCTAAATCGTATTTTTGCACCATTAAAAACAAGAAATATGAAAAAGACAGTAATGTATATTGCAGTATTGACTGCATTGACAATGACTGCCTGTGGAAACAGACAGTCTAAGAATGCCGAAACTCAGGTTACAGACAGTGTGCAAGTGGATTCTGCAGCACAGGAGGAAAAGACTACTTACCTTTCTGCCATCCATCGCTACCTGGTGGACTCTATCAGCGTCCAGTATGCAGAGGCCGATATCCACGTGCCCCTGCCTACGGTGGTAGCCGTTGACGAGCAGGATGCCAATGACATCAAAGTCTGGGGCGAATTCTGGGTGATGAACTACAATCAGGTGGGCGATACGCTGAAGATGGTTTCCGGCGGTAGTCATGCCGGCCTGATGCATATTAGCAAGACGGAGAAAGGATTCACTGTAACAGGCTTCGACCAAGTGGGCGACGGCTCACTCTTCGAGAAGTCCGCCAAGAGGATTTTCGGCGACAAATATGACGCGTTCATGGCCGTCTATAGCAATCACGAGAAGCGTAACCGTCATCACGAGAAACTGCTGTCAGAGTATGTAAAGGAACATGGCCTGAGCGCTACGATGTATCAGGACAATGGACAGGCTGCCATCCCTCTAAAGTAGATAGACGATGATGCAGCAAATGGCAGCAACAGGGAATAGTCCCAGGCGCAGCCATGCAGCTATGATGCCTGCCAGCAGGGCGAGGATACCCGTCAAAGGCGTTGGCGCGGCCAAAACCATATCCGGAAAGGTCATCACAGCCAGCGTCACGTAAGGCACGTAATACAGGAAACTGCGTACGAAACGGTTACGAATCTGCCCTCTGATGAGCACCATCGGCGTCACTCGAATCAGGTTGGTGACGACGATGGCCAGGAGGATATATACAATAACGCTATGCTGCCCCATCGTCATCAACTTTAATAGGTTTAATCCATGCGGCAACAGCTGAAATAATAATCGTCAGCACGACAGTACGCATACCACTACTCCACTCTCCCGTGACAGGAGCCACAGCGCACAGCCCACTCAACACGAAACTGGCTATCAATGCCCAAAGCACGTTGCGATCCTCATGGACGGGAGGAATGATGATGGCCAGGAACATACCGTAGAGCGACATACTGAGAGCCGTCACCATCGGCTGGGGCAACAGACTGCCCGCCATGATGCCCACAGCACAGCCCGAAGCCCAGAACAGTGAGGAAATCAATGCCGCAGCATAGGTATAGGCTGGCGGTGTGTAGCCCGGATGAGCTACCGAGATGCCGAACACCTCGTCGGTCACACAGCAAGCCATCAACAACCGATGCAGCCACGATGTGCCAGGCGCAATCTTCTGCGAGAGAGCCGCACTCATCAGCATATAGCGCAGATTGACCACCAGGCACATGGCGACTACTTCGGCGTATGCGGCCTGAACAGCCACCAGCGTATAAGTGCCATATTCTCCAGCTGACGCACGAGTGAAAAAACTGCTAAAGAATCCCTCCGCCGGGGCTAGCCCAGCTTTTGCTGCTATAATGCCAAGCGAGAAGGCAACGGCAAAATACCCCATCGCAATGGGAATTCCATCACGCAGTCCGTTGATGATATTTCTTGAATTATTCCGCAACCTTAACTAATCCAGACAAATGGGTTCGTAAGGAAGACCGAAAACATCTGCGACTGCCTTATATACTACTTTACCGTTAACAATATTCAAACCTTTCTTTAAGGCTTCATCATCACGACATGCTTTTTGCCAGCCCTTATCGGCCAGTGCCAACGCGTACTTCAGAGTGGCATTGGTAAGGGCAATGGTTGAGGTATTGGGCACAGCACCAGGAATGTTCGCAACACAGTAGTGAACAATTCCGTCAATTTCGTAAACGGGTTCGCTATGCGTGGTCGGATGAGAGGTCTCGAAGCAACCGCCCTGATCGATAGCCACGTCAACGAGGACCGTTCCAGGTTCCATCAATCCCAGCATGTCGCGTGTTATCAGATGAGGAGCCTTGTCTCCGGGTACAAGTACAGAGCCAATGACGATATCAACAAAAGGCAGCTCCCGGCGGATGTTATGCTCACTGGAATAGAGTGTGCGCACGTTAGGAGGAAGTTCGTTGCCCAACTGTCGAAGTCGAGGCAGAGATATATCGGCAACAGTAACCTGCGCCCCAAGGCCTGCTGCTATACGGGCTGCAGCCTCGCCAACAATTCCACCTCCAAGAACCAGCACATTTGCTGGGCTCACGCCAGGCACACCGCTAATCAACTTTCCCTTGCCTCCTTTCGTCTTTTGCAGATAATAAGCGCCATTCAAGGTCGCCATCCTTCCTGCAACTTCACTCATAGGAATCAGCAGAGGCAATGCACCATTGGCCAACTGAACAGTTTCGTAAGCCAAACATACCGCACCGCTCTTCAGCATAGCGTCGGTAAGTTCTTTTTCACATGCAAAGTGGAAATAAGTGAACACCAATTGACCTGCTCTAACCAACGGATATTCCGGCTCGATAGGTTCCTTGACCTTCACTATCATGTCTGCTTCACGATAGACATCCTCGATGGCCGGCAAAATAATCGCCCCAACATCCTCGTAGTCGCTATCGCTGAAACCACTGCCCACTCCGGCAGTACTCTGAACAAAAACCTTGTGCCCATGTCTTACCAGTTCGCCTACGCCTGCAGGCGTCATACCCACACGGTTTTCGTTGTTCTTGATCTCTTTTGGAACGCCAATTATCATAACTATTATTATTACGGTTAATGGTTTTCGGTGGTAAAGATACAAAAAATACCCATAGGTTGTATCGGGCGGACTCATTTTTTTATAAAAAAAACAATATGAGTCTGCCTTTTTTATTACCTTTGCAGAAGTATTAGAAAGTAAATGATCAGAGACTTCATTGCCATCGACTTTGAGACCGCCAATCAGCAGCCGTCGAGCGTCTGCTCCGTAGGAGTGGTCATGGTAAAGGGCGGACAGTTGGCCGACACGTTCTACAGCCTTATACAACCGGAGCCAAACTACTACAGTTACTTCTGCCAGCGGGTGCACGGCTTAAGTCATAGCGACACCGACAATGCACCCGTTTTCCCCCGTGTGTGGCAACAGTTGGAGCAGCGCATAGCCGACGTGTACTTCTCCGAGCAGCTTGCGCCCAACGATCTGTCAGACCACATCGCCCGGATTCCTTTTGTTGCCCATAATGCCCGTTTTGATGAAAACTGCCTGAGGGCAGCGTTCAGAGTGTATCAGATGGACTATCCTGATTACCGTTTCTACGATACGCTCACAGCTGCCCGCAGGCAGTTCGGGCACTCGCTGCCCAACCACCAGCTTCACACCGTAGCCGCTGCCTGCGGCTATCAGCTCACCCATCACCACCATGCGCTGGCTGATGCTGAGGCATGTGCCACCATAGCCCTCTACATCCTATAAGACGCAGACGGCTAATCTGAAGATTTTATTTCAGGTTTTTGGTAAAGAAGTCAGCCAGTTTATCCCAGGGGATAAGGTTCTTTGACTCACCTTTGCCTTCCAGTTCCGTGTAGCCACCATCATAGAGGTCACAATGAGTAGCGCCGGGAATGATGAGCAGTTCCTTGTTTTCAGGATTGGGATTGGGTTTGCCAACTACATTATAACCCTCAGCCTTGCCTTCCACCATATATTTATAGGCAGCCTCACCGAAGTAGCGCGAGTGGGCCTTCTCTCCATGCATCACGAGAACGGCAGAGCGAATCTCATTGATATAATAGAGGAAGCGGGCGTTGGCAAATGCCTGCGTGCCGATAACGCGCCAACCGTCGTTTGAATTGCCGCTACGCTTGTGATAGCCACGAGGAGTGATGTAGTAGTCGTAGTAGTCTTTCACAAACTGCGGGGCATCCTCGGGCAGCGGGTTCACCACTCCGCCAGCCATGGCCTTGGGGTCAGTGAGACGCTGCTGGCTGAGAGCCTCGCGGGCAGCATGACGTGCCTCTTCCTTGTCATCACTATCGAAGTATCCGTTACCGCTGACGCGCGTCATGTCATACATCGTAGAAGCCACGGTAGCCTTAATGCGGGTGTCTGCAGCGGCAGCATTCAGGGCAATACCGCCCCATCCGCAGATACCGATGATACCGATACGACTGGAATCTACCTGTTCCAACTTCGAGAGATAGTCAACGGCAGCCATAAAGTCCTCTGTATTGATGTCGGGCGAAGCCGTGCGACGGGGTTCACCGCTGCTTTCGCCTGTAAATGATGGGTCGAAGGCCAAAGCCACGAATCCTCGTTCAGCCATCCGGATGGCATAGAGTCCGCTCGACTGCTCCTTCGAGGCTCCGAAGGGACCACTTACGGCGATGGCCGGAAGTCCACTCTCGGCTTGCGAATCCTTCGGCATATACAGGTCGGCGGCCAACGTGAATCCGTATTGTGTCTCAAACGTCACTTTCTGGTGACTCACCTTTTCGCTCAGCGGGAACACCTTGTCCCACTCCTGAGCCAATTCCAATTTTGTCATATTCTCCTTGTTTTGGTTATTAACTCCTTTTTCGCTGCAAGCCATGAGCCCCATGCTCACGAGCATTGCCATTATGATAACTTTCTTCATATCAGGTTGTTTGGTTCCGCTGCAAAATTACAGATAATCGGCCAAACACCCAGAACATATTTTACGGAATTATTTACCAATTTCGCAGAAATTCATTTAACCGTCTGGTCTTTGGGGGGCAACAGTTCTACGGATTCTTTGCCCGTGATATGCTCCGGTGTCAAGACTATCATCAGCATACGGCTCAGTCCGTGGTGGAGTTCCTTCTGCAGAGCTTCCTCCTGATTAGGATTATAGCGGTTACCCAAAAGCCGGGCCGCGGCAAGCTTCTCTGCCTCATCCTCGATGATGCGGATGCGGCCGAAGACTATCACGCTGCGGTAGTAGGTGGTATATTCGGCAGGTTTCACATCGTCCTGCCCGATGACACAGAAAGAAGCCTTGTCGCAGCCTCTGATGGCATCCACCTTATGACCGCTCAAAGCACTATGGAAAAACAATCGTCCATCGGCATATACATAACTGATGGGCACCGCATAGGGATAGCCTCCGTCACCCAGCAGGGCCAGCGTGCCCGACGTTGCTTGCTGCAAAAGGGCGACACAGTCGGCATCCGACATTTGTTGGCGTTTGCGCCTCATGGTTCTGAACTCCATTTTCAAGAAATCGTCTTAAGTCCTATAATTGACGCAATAAGCGTCGTCAGAAAAAACACTCTCCAGAATGTGGCAGGCTCTCGAAACACGAAGATACCCACCAATACGGCTCCCACCGCCCCGATACCTGTCCACACGGGATAGGCCGTTCCGATGGGCAGAGTCTGCGTGGCCTTTGCCAACAGCAGGGCGCTCAACACGTAGAAAAAGCCGAATGCGGTAATCCACGTCCACCACTCCATGCCTTGGACACTCTTCGTCCGTCCAAGACAATACGTGAAGGCCACCTCGCAAAGTCCAGCTATAATCAAGATAATCCAGTTCATTCCGTCTTTCTTAATTTCTGTTATAGCCACAAAAGTAATCATTTTCAGCCAAAGCCCTACAACTTTGCGCCATTTTACAACAAAGTTTAAGACATCCGAAACGATAGGGTCTTAATGTTTCAAGATCATAACCGAAATGTATCCTATTGCCTGGATGGACAAAAAAACAGGATGGCAACAACCATGGAACGGCCTTGGCATTGTGCTGCAAGACCTATTTATCATTAAAAAAAGTTAGCGAAAGAACGGGTTTCAAAATGTTTTCGTAAATTTGCAGCCCAAACAGATATTGACATAGAAGGAAATGAAAACGAAGACAATGAAAGCTGGTGCGCTGGCAATGATATTGACGGTTGCGGCTACGGCCGGACTGAACGCCGCCCAGAAAGACGACAACGTGATGACGAAGATGGCCGACGGCTCCTACGTGGTCAACACCACCACGCTGGCTAAGGACGTGAAGGGTTACCGCAGCACGACTCCGCTGAAGATTACCATCAAGAAAGACAAGGTGACGAAGGTGGAGGCACTCCGTAATCAGGAGACACCCAAATACTTCGTCCGCGTGAAACGCGAGATGATAAAGGCTTGGGACGGTCTGAAGGTGAGCAAGGCCCTGAAGGCGAAGCCCGACGGAGTGACAGGTGCCACGATGTCGAGCGATGCCGTGAAGGAAAACGTAAAACGGGGCTTGGAATACTACAAAAAGCATAAGTAGGATACAAAGGCGAAGGTCCGGAGATACAATCATTAATAACCGGCAACCTCGTGGAAGATAACTAAAAGAAAATGCAGGAAAAACTTGCATTTTCTTTTTTTTATATCTACTTTTGTGGCATTATTCATTACTTATCAACCTCCTTATCTATGAACAAAAGGATTCTGGCAACTATTGCCGCCGTGACCATTGCCTGCCAAATAGGCTTCGCCCAACAAACGGAAACGGGAAAAACGACATCAGATACGCTCAAAGCTATAGGTTATTTCGACAACGTCAATACCAGCCAGGTAAGCATCATCGGCGAAAGCGGGATGAACAATAAGGACCAGGCCACCAACGCCCTGGATGCCATCCGCGGACGTGTGGCAGGTCTGCAGGTGGAACGCAACGGATCAAACGCCCTGAGTGCCGTGCGCCTCCGTGGTACCACTTCGCTCACGGGCGGCAACGATCCGCTCATCATCGTCGATGGTGTGATGGGCGACCTGACGCTTCTGCAGTCGGTCTATCCCACGGATATCGAGAGTTTCACCATCCTGAAGGATGCGTCCGAGACGGCTCAGTATGGCAGCCGCGGTGCTGCCGGTGTGATTGACATCAAGACGATGCACGGCAAAACGGGCCGTCTGCGCATCAACTACAACGGCTCCATGGACATCGCCGTACCCTATAAGCGGCTGAAGATGCTCTCCGCCGACGGCTACCGGCAGTTTGCCGCACAACACGGACTCTCCATCGTGGACTTGGGAGCCAACAGCGATTTCCAGAAACAGATAGAGCGCACGGCTTTCACCCACCAACACCACCTGGCCTTTGCCGGCGGCAGCGAGAAATCCAACTACCGCGTCAGTCTGGGATATATCAATGAGCAAGAGGTCATCAGGGGATTTGGCAACCGTTCATTCATGGCCAACATGAACATGACGCAGATGATGTGGGACGACTTCCTGCGCATCGACATCGGTATGTTCGGTTCCACGGTGGAAGAAAAGACCATCGACGACGAACAGAAACTGTTCTACTCTGCCGCAGCCTTCAACCCCACCTTCCCCGACCATCCCAACAGCGCAGGCGCATGGGACGGCTATCCCTCGGCTTCGCAGATCAACAATCCGCACATGCTGCTCGACAAAAAGAACCACAACACCGGGACGCACATCTCTACCTACACGAAATTCACGTTCCAACTGCTGCCAGAGCTGAAGTTCACGGCTTTCGGAGCCTACACCTACGACTCCAACGAACGGATGCGCTATATACCCACCACGCTCACCGAAGGGGGAGAGGCCAGCCGACAGAACACGCGCAGCGAAGCGCTGCTGCTCAACGGCATCCTCAGTTTCGACAAGAAATGGAACCAGCATGCCTTCCAGGCTTCTTTCTTTGCGGAGATACAGGACAACAAACGGCGGGGATTCGGCGTGACCGCCGGCCATTTCAGCAACGACCTGACGGGCTACGACAATCTCTCCGGCGGAGCCTCACGCCCCTGGGACGGCACCACCTCTTTCTATGAGCACCCCTCGATGGCATCCTTCATGGGACAGGCCGCCTACACTTTCAACGACCGCTATTCCGTGAACGCCACGCTGCGCGCCGACGGTTCTTCCAAATTCGGCGACAACAACAAGTGGGGCTATTTCCCATCGGTTTCCGTGGGATGGGACTTGGGTAAGGAATCGTTCATCAAAGACCTGAACTTCTTCAACGAACTGAAAATCAATGCCGGACTGGGATGGGCCGGAAACCAGGGAGCCATCGACAGCTATACCACGCTGAGCCTCCTCTCGCCCAACGGCACGCCCGCCGTGGGACAAACGCTCGTGACCACCTTCAGCGAACTGAAGAACAGCAATCCCGATCTGAAGTGGGAAGTGTCGCGCACATTCAACATCGGCCTCAACACCCAGATGTTCAGGCGCCGACTGGTATTCTCGGCCAGCTACTATTACACCAAGGTTTACGACATGCTCTACCCCTACACCGTGAGCGTGCCGCCGTTCAAATATCCTAAACTGGTGGCCAACATGGGCTCCATGGAAAAGAGCGGTCTGGAACTCTCTGTGGGCGGAACGCCCTTCGTCACACGCGACATGGAACTGACCGTCAACGCCAACCTCACCTTCCAGAACAACAAACTGCTCTCCCTCAGCGGCAACTACAACGGCGAAGACCTGCTGGCACCATCGATGGCGGCTATCGCCTCGATGAACGGTGCCGGATTCCACGGCTACAACGACGTGGTGTTCCAGATCATCGGTGAACCCCTCGGCTCCTTCTACTTACCACACTTCGACGGATTCTATACCTACGACGACGGCACCTACGAATATATTGCGGGCGATAGCTACATAGCCGGACAGGCCACACCAAAGGTGCTGCTGGGCTCCAACGTCTCTTTCCGCTATAAGAACTTCGACATCACCCTGCAGGCCAACGGCGCCTTCGGCCACAAAATCTACAACGGAACGGCCCTCTCCTATATGGACCTCACCGCGCTGCCGCTGTATAACGTGCTGGAAGAGGCACCCGAGCGGGACATCGTTTCGCAGATCATTACCGACTATTGGCTCGAAAGCGGCAACTACGTGAACATCGACTACATCACGCTGGGATGGCGAGTTCCCATCAAACAGAACCGCTATTTGGAATCCATGCGCCTCTCGCTGACGCTCAACAACGTGGCAACCTTCACCAGCTACAGCGGACTGACGCCGATGATCAACTCATCGAGCGTCGACGGCACACTCGGTCTCGACGACAAGCGCACCTATCCGCTCTACCGCACATGGACATTCGGAGTAAGTTTGAGTTTTTAACCAGAAATCAGCATATATGAAGATCCTAAAACATACAACCTGCAAAAGGATGATGAAAGCCGTAGCCTGTGCAGCATTCTTCATTCTACATTCATCACTCCTCACTTCCTGCAACAGTTTTCTCACCGACGAACCCAAAAGCCAGATAACTCCCGAAGAGGCATACAACAGCGTGAAAAACCTGAAGCTCAACGCGCTGCTCACCGTCTATAACTATATCGGCGGACATGAGCAGAGCCAGGGACTGCAGGGCACCGACCGAGGCGTTTACGACCTCAACTCATTCACCACCGACGAACAGATCGTGCCCACGCGAGGCGGCGACTGGTTCGACGGCGGATTGTGGTCGCGACTCTTCTTCCACACATGGTCGGCTGGTGAGGCACCGCTGAAAAACACCTGGGACTATCTCTATAAGGTGGTCATCCTCTGTAACGAAGGCATCGAGCACATCAATGCCTACAAGACCACCAACGTGGAAGAACAGGAGGAGCTGGAATCCTACAAGGCCGAGCTACGCGCCGTGCGCGCCATGTTCTATTTCTATCTGATGGACCTCTACGGGCGCGTGCCACTGGTCACACAGACCGGCGTCAAGTCGAACGAGATGACCCTCGCCGACCGCAAGACGCTCTTCTTCTGGATCTACAACGAACTCAACGAGGCCATGCCCTATCTCAGCGACGAGAAAAGCAATCGGCCCAATACTGAATACTATGGCCGAGTGACCGCAACCGTGGCCTATTTCCTGATGATGAAGCTGGCCATCAACGCCGAAGTATATACCGACAACGACTGGATAGACCAGCAGCGACCCGACGGCCGCCAGATCATACTCAAGACCTACGACTTCCGCAACGGAGAGATCATCGAGGCCAATGCCTGGCAGACCGTGAAAGAAATCAGCTACCTGCTTTACCCCTACTACAAGCTGGCCGAATACTATCCCGACAACTTCGATGTGAACAATGAGAATTCTCCCGAAAACATCTTCGTCATACCCATGAATCCGCTGCTCTATAGCAATAAGTACAACTACTTCTTCCGCTCGCGCCACTACTGCCACGGAGCCGCACTCAATGGCGGAGCCGAAAACGGGCCCTGCGCCACCGTCAGCACCATCAAGGCTTTCGGCTACGGCAAAGACGATTACGACATACGCCTGACGTTCAATTTCTATTACGACGAAGTGATAGTCAACGGCCACCAAGTATATGAAGACGACGGAAAGACGCCACTCGTCTATCATCCGCTGGCCGTCACCAATATCGACCTTTCCGGAGAACCCTTCGAAAAGACCGCCGGAGCACGTATTGCCAAATACAGCGTGGATGCCACGGCGCGCGACGATGGCCGACTAGGCAACAACGACATCGTGCTTTTCCGCTTTGCCGATGTCGTGCTGATGTATGCCGAAGCCTGCTACCGCCTGGGCGAAACAGAGGATGCTCTTAAAGCCCTCAACAGCGTTTTCACCCGCTCAAACCACGATGCGAGACCTTCCTATAAGGAAGTCAACGACGACATCCTGCTCCAAGAGCGCCTCCTGGAATTCATGTGGGAAGGCTGGCGCCGCAACGACCTCATCCGCTTCGACCGTTTCCACAAGCCCTACGACTTGAAGAACTCCAGCGAGCATGAGGCCGACCGCCACACCATCGTGTTCCCCATTCCCGCCGACATGATGGTGATGCACCCCGATTGGGAGCAAAATCCAGGATATTGATTAGTTAGAATGTAGAATTACTTCAGCCCGTCCAAGAACTCCAGAATCTCGCTTTCCGTGCAGAGATTCGCATCGCCGGGGACAGAATACTTCAGCGTGGCAGCAGCCAGCGCAAAGTCGAGCACCCGCTGATCATCGCCCGGGAAAGCCCTCAGCGCATGCAACTGTCCGGCCGTGAAGGCATCGCCCACACCCATTGCATCCACAATGTCGTGGATGTCATCAATACGCGTGTGATACAGTTTGCCATTGCTCCAGAGCAAAGCCGTCAGCGTGTTATGGCTCGAGCTCATCATGTTGCGCATACCCATCAGCCATTTGTTGCACCGCGGGAAGCGCTGGTGAATCTCCTGGAACCACTCCTCATAGAAATCGAGCGGCATCTGATAGTTGGAATCCGTAGCCTCAAACGGCACGTGCCTGTTCATGATAAACTCATACTCAATGATATCGCCAAACACCACGTCGGCATACTCCAGCATCCGGCTCAGCGTCTCGCGCGGATCAGCCCCATATTTCCAGAGGTTCTTGCGGTGATTGATATCAAACGATATCGTCTTGCCCATCTCGTTGGCAATGTCGAGCGCCTCAAACGTAGCGTCACACGAATCCTTCGAGATAGCCCCCGTGATGCCCGAAGCATGAAACACGTCGGCATCCTTCAGAATCTCACGCCAGTTCAGCATCCCCGGCTTCAGCTCATAGAAAGCCGAGTTGGCACGGTCATAGACCACCTTCGAGGAGCGCATACCTGCCGACTCCTCATAATAGTAAGTGCCCATACGGTCGCCGCCCCAAAGCGTATCGGGCATACCTACGCCGTATTCCAGCAGTTTCATACTCGCAGCCTGCCCAATCTGGTTTCGGGGCAGTCGCGTCACATACTCCACGTCGTCGCCCATCATGGCCAACGACACGGCAACATTGGCCTCGCTACCTCCGTAAGCCCCCGCGAACGTCTGGCCTTGCGTCAGTCGCATGCGGTTGGATTTGGAGAAGCGCAGCAACAATTCGCCGAATGTTACTATCTTCTTGTCCATACGTGCGCTGCAAAAGTAAAAGTTTTTCTTCGAATATGCAAATTTTCAGCCCGTAATCAATCGATTTTCCCTGTCTGTTGATTCATGAACAGTGCAAACATCATCAATTGAGGTACAAAGTAAATATTCACATTAGGTTCCCCGTTCATACGTTCACGAGAGCTTCTTACCTCGCGAAATAATGATGTATGAGTATTACCGAAACCCATGAGCCGATAAACAACCCCCATGACAGGGCTGCCCACTTCCATTTCATCCGCATCGGCTCCTTGTCAAATTCAACAAAATACTTCTCACGTTTATCGCGGCGATGGAAGAAGTAATATACAGGGACATAGCCAACAATAAATATAAACACAAATACCATAATAACGATATTATCCTTTGAAAGGAAAGGATGAAAGTATTTATCTATATAAATATCAAATGTATCATACAGAAGCAATATCATAAACATTACCGAAAACCCATAAATAATATCTATCAGATTATAGTTGCAGAAAAACTGGAGATCCGTCAGAAAGCCCTGACTATTTTCGATTTCTTGTTTTATTTTATCAACTTTCTTTTTTGAATAAATAAGATTATCTAGTTTTAAACCATATTTAAATAGAAAATAGTTAAATCGACAATCAATCCACCAAAGTGGAAAGAAAAAACCAAAGTTTAAACGGTTAATAAATATCTCTATCTTTTTCATTGCCTTACTTCGTATAATACTTATTCACGCCATATCCTACTGCCGCACTTCCTCCTATGTGAACGGGGGACTCCCCGTTCATATTTGGATGCCCCCGAAAGAGATTCCGTAGTTGATTGTTTAGTCCATGCTGTCGTTCCATATTGTCTTGTTTTATGAATTGTTACAGGCAAAAGTACAAACATATTTCCAAACGGCCAAATATTTCATACCATAAATGTTCCGAGAAGTGAATGATGATACATTTCTGTATGTGTGGAAGTAGTATAATAAAGGTGTTGCAACAAATAAAAAAACTTCACCGTACGGCGTAACTTGTTTGATGACAGGGGGTTGAGGTGAAGGGTTAAAAGACACCCCAACAAGAGACCCAAACTGGAGACCCACCCCAGCCCTCCCTGCTTAGGGAGGGGGAGACCCACCCCAACCCTCCCTGCTTAGGGAGGGAGTCTTTTGGGCATTCGTAGGTTTGTCATTTGTGCTTCGTAAATGATAGAGTTACGTCTCGTAAATGATACATTTAGACTTCATGTTTCTATGTCACTTGGATAACTGTAGTGTATTCCGTTTGATGATGTTTTGGTCTTCAATCTATGATGTTTTGAAGT
>JAEEGL016684832.1_pt1 | contig 26566 bp, 6 predicted proteins | sample 9134231 | NCBI WGS metagenome assembly JAEEGL01 (sample SAMN16246548, study PRJNA631951) | gut metagenome | biome: gut microbiome; feature: rumen; material: fiber-attached | host: Bos | place: Iran: Karaj | collected 2018-10 | reverse complement strand
TGGGCTGACCGTCTATCGGCAGCGCCTTTTTATGTAATAATTTTACAGTCGGGCTGCGGGTTTGTCAATATCATTTACCGAGGTTTGTCAATATCATTTCACGGTGTTTTGTGTTATACTGTGGCCAGGCAAACGCGAAGGCAAGCGCAATCAGTGCGGCAGAGGTAACTACCATGGCAGACATTTTCGAAGGGCTCAGCACAGAAGGCTGGAAGGCAGGCTGGGAACCAGGCAAGGAGATCTTCCTAGGCTACGAGAGCGAAGTGGCAAAGATCGAGCAGAAGTACCCGGTCCAGACAGGCACCCCCGCCGGCACAGCAGCCGCTGCGCCCACCGTCTTCTACGGCGCGTCCAACTTCCGCATGTGGAAGAACATGGATAAGGACCTTGCGGAGTTTTATGCGCAGAACCATGGTTTCGGCGGCGCCACGGACGTGCTGCTGATGCACTACGCCGGGCGCATACTCTTCCCGTACGCGCCAAAAGCCGTTGTGGTGCAGTCCGGCTCCAACGACTACATGGGCCTGTCCGGAAGCCTCAGCCGGAAAGCCGAAACCAGCCTGGCGCTTAAAAGGCATATGTACCGGTACTTCCTCGCAAACCTCCCCGGCACGCGTTTCATAGCCCTGGGCGCGCTGCTGATGCCCGGCTTTGCTCAGGCCACAGAGCTGTCGCTTGTGATAAACGACGGCCTTCGGCAGCTGTGCGGCGAGCTTGGAATATGCTACGTGGACCTTGCGCCCCTTACTTACGACGCCGCGGCCGGCAGCTATCGTACGGAGCTATTCAAGTCCGACGGAATACACCTCAACCGCGACGGCCAGCTGGCGCTTTGCGAGGAATACATACGTCCGGCGCTGGAATCTGCCATATTCTGTAAATAGATATTGTTTATTTTGTAACACACTTCGGCTGTTCGCAATCGATTTATAACACTTTGTTTTGACGGAGTGATGCCCGAAAAACGGCTAAATAAAAACACGTTTACATAACGAATCTTCAACTTTTTGCAGAAGGCCAAAAGCCTTCTGTTTTCAATTGGAAAAACATGTAACTAATATGTAAAAAAATTGTTTAAATCTTTAAATTATTTATAGATTTTTTGCAACTTTTACCCTATAATTAATACGTTAATGTTATAACCAGGAGTATCAGAAAGGTTACATCAATGAAAAAGAGGTTATTTGCACTAGTTTTATCTTTATGCATGATCCTGTCTCTCGTGCCGCAGGCAGCCTTTGCCGCGGACAGCGGAGACCACATCCACGCGGATGGCGTGCAGGCAACTACTGAAGGCACAACGGTGGAAAAGACGGGTGAAGTCCTGGCGTTTACATCGGATACGCATAATCAATCTGGAAACGCCGCTGCTAATCGTCTTGGCGACTGGATCGATAATGTCAAAAAAAATAAAGGCGAAATCGATGTAATGGCCTTTGGCGGAGATATGGCAGGAGCTGGTGCTTCAGGCTATTGGGATTTGACTCAGGCAGACATGAATATGCTTACTACAAAGGGCGTAACCGGCGTATATACGACGGGTAATCATGAAATCAGTTATGGTGGAGACTTTAAATATAACACCTATACGTCTGGGGGTTATTCTTCAACAGAGACAAAAGGTCAGTTTGAAATCGATAAGGAAGTTGCGGTAGGAAATGATTACCGTATATATTGCCTGGGCTCACATAGCAGCAGCCAATCATATTCTGATCAGGTGAGCAGTCTTACTAGCTATTTGAATAAAGCCGGTAACGACAAGGTCATCTTTATCATTACTCATTTCCCGTTGCATAAAAACAGCTCAAGAACTACAACCGGTGCAGCAAACTTGATTTCTGTGCTTAATAGTGCTGTTTCAAATAATGAACAGACTATTGTATTCCTCTGGGGACACAACCACACGAATTCTGATTCATATTATGATCAGATCTATGGTCCGGGAACATCTCTCCCTACAGATAATGGGAATCAGACAATTCAGTTCTATTACGGTGCTGCAGGATGCATGAGCGACAGCGAAAATGGCACCGGAAGTGCATATGTTAAAGGGAAAGGCCTTGTAGTTGCATTCAATGATTCCGAAGACACCATGGCATTTACTTACTATGATGCTAAAGGAAATGATGTTTCAGAATCAAATAGTATTAAATCAGTTAGTGTTGATCTCGCGGATCCTATTCCGGCAACTGGTGTAACTATTAACGGAACAACTACAACCGGTGACGATGGACAGCCAGTAGTCGAAGAAAGTGTATCTGCTGGTAAGACACTTCAGCTTAGCTTTACCCTCGAACCGGAGAACGCAAGCAGTTCCGGAATAACCTGGAGCAGCAGTGATGAAGCTGTTGCTACAGTAAGCAATAAAGGTCTTGTGACCGCAAAGAGCGAAGGAAAAACAACCATAACGGCGGCTATTCCAAGCAATACAAAGGCTGCTCGTACCTCGAGCATTGAGATTACTGTTACGGCAGCTGAGGCTGAACCTAAAACGGTTGATATTACTCCGGCAAGCTCCAACAGCCCCAATGTATCTGAAACAATTAATGTTGGGGAGACGCTAATTATAAACGTTACCAATGGTTCGACCAGCAACTCTTATACTTTCACAGCAACGCTTAGCAAAGAAGGCGTAGCTGATATTGATCCTGCTTCAGTGACCATTGCTGCAAGTGGCACCGGACAGTTTACTGTAACTGGTCTCACTGCCGGAACTGTCGATATAACCATCCAGAACAATGGCTCCTATAGCAACAGAAAGGGCACCATCCATCTGACTGTGAGTGGAGGCGGAGATGATCCAACACCGACAGGAGAAACGGTCGATGTTACCCCGGATGCTACCAACATACCTGAAAAAACGATTCAAATAGATGTTGATGAGACATTTATAATCAACGTAACCAATAGTTCTACACGCAGTGGTTATGATTTCACAGCAACAACAAGCAAGGATGGTATTGCTCAAATCAGTCCTTCTTCAGTTAACATTGCGCAAGGTGGAACCGGTCAGTTTACTGTAAAGGGTCTTGATGATGGCACTGTCGATATAACAATCTCGAACAACAACAGTTCATCTGAGAGAAAAGCCATCATTCACGTGACAGTAGGCGATGGCGGAGACGATCCAACACCTACAGGAGAAACAGTCGATGTTACCCCGGATGCTACCAACATACCTGAAAAAACGGTTCAAATAGATGTTGATGAGACATTTATAATCAACGTAACCAATAGTTCTACACGCAGTGCTTATGATTTCACAGCAACAACAAGTAAGGATGGTATTGCCCAAATCAGTCCTTCTTCGGTTAACATTGCGCAAGGTGGAACCGGTCAGTTTACCGTAAAGGGTCTTGCTGATGGCACTGTCGATATAACAATCTCGAACAACAACAGTTCATCTGAGAGAAAAGCCATCATCCATGTGACAGTAGGTGATGGTGGTTCTACTCCTAGTACTACAGCAAGATATGTCCTTGTCGACAGCCTTGTAGCTGGAGGAGAATATCTTATTGTCAACGATGCTACAGTTGGTAGTTCCAGCAGTAGAGCGCTTAAGAACCCTGGTGGATCCTCGAGCGGTGTAGCAATAAGCTCCACTAATGGTAAGACCACAGTTATTGTTGAGTCTGGTAACTATATTGAGACTTCTGATACTGATATAGTTTGGACTGCAGAGGTAAATGATAACGGGTTTAATCTTACAAATAATGGTGATTATCTTGAGCAGTACTATCTAAGCTATAAGCATCAATTAGTAGTATTTAATCCTATCAAACAGAGTGATAGATACTGGACATATGAGAATCAGAATTTGAAGCATAATGGCGGTTCCAGTGATTATTATATCAATTACACTAGCGGAACATTTAGCGTTTCTACAACGGCTTCTACGGTTTTCTTGTTCAAGAAAGTTACTGAGCAAATTGATGCCACTGCGATTTCTTTAGATAATAGTTCACTCACTCTTACAGAAGGTGACACAGGAACTCTGACGGCAATACTAGAGCCGGCAAATGCTACCACTTCTGTGGTTTGGACCACTGGTGACGCTTCTGTGGCAACAGTTTCAAATGGTGTTGTTACCGCAGTTGGCGCTGGAGAAACTACGATTACCGCTTCTGCCGGAGATGGCATTACGGCAACATGTGCGGTAACAGTAAATTCGGCTCCGACAACAACATATGTTCAGACAGATGCTTTGATAGCCGGTCAGAAGTATTTGATAGCAAGCGGAAACAGCGGAAGTGTGCTGCTTCTTACAAGCGAAAAGAATGGTACGGCTACTAATTCAAAACAGCTTAAGGCAATAAATGCTACTGTATCTGCAGATGGCAAGATCACTATTAGGAATTCTGCAGTGACAAAGGCACTGTTTACAGCTGAAACGAATAGTAACAGCCCTCAGAATAACAGCTTCTGGCTGAAGAATGGTGATAATTATCTGTATTCAGCAAATACAGAAGGCCTCAGCATGACAACCAGCAGCACACTGTCAAGCAGTTCAAATAAACAGAAGAGCTGGCACTACAAGGCTGAAGGAAAGAATCTGTTATGGTTCTTCAATGATACTGCTGAGCAGGATGGCTATACTGATACAAATGATAAGTATAGGTATTATCTTGATTACAGTTCAGGTACATACTTTACTGATAAACATGTTGGAAGTGGCCAGTCATTGAGTAATACGACCACACCGGAGATATTCCTCTTCGTGGAGGATGACGGTACACCACAAGAGCACACTGTTACCTTCAACAAAGAGGATGGTACTCTGCTTGATACAGTTACAGTCGCAGACGGAACAGCGTGGGCAGACGTTAAGAAGCCTGAAGCCCCTGCCAAGGAAGGTTACACCTTCGCAGCCTGGACCGATGCTCCTGAGACAGTAACAGCTGACGTAACTGTAACAGCAAGCTACACGATCAATACTTATACCGTGACATTCAACACGGAAGACGGAACAAAGATCAGTGATGTTACAGTCAACTACGGAACCGCATGGGCAGATGTCGAGAAGCCTGCAGCACCTGTCAAGGAAGGCTACACCTTCAAGGAATGGACCGGAGCACCTGAGACCGTAACAGCAGACGTAACTGTAACAGCAAGCTACACGATAAACACTTATACCGTAACCTTCAACAAGGAAGACGGAACGAAGATCGGTGATGTTACAGTTAACTACGGAACCGCATGGGCGGATGTCGAGAAGCCTGCAGCACCTGTCAAGGAAGGCTATACTTTCAAGGAATGGACCGACGCTCCTGAGACAGTAACAGCAGACGTAACTGTAACAGCAAGCTACACGATAAACACTTATACCGTAACCTTCAACAAAGAAGACGGAACAAAGATCAGTGATGTTACAGTTAACTACGGAACCGCATGGGCAGATGTAACAAAGCCTGCAGCGCCTGCCAAGGAAGGCTACACCTTCAAGGAATGGACCGATGCACCTGAGACAGTAACAGCAGATGTAACTGTAACAGCAAGCTACACGATCAATACTTATACCGTGACTTTCAACAAGGAAGACGGAACAAAGATCAGTGATGTTACAGTCAACTACGGAACCGCATGGGCAGATGTCGAGAAGCCTGCAGCACCTGTCAAGGAAGGATATACCTTCAAGGAATGGACCGACGCTCCTGAGACAGTAACAGCAGACGTAACTGTAACAGCAAGCTACACGATCAATACTTATACCGTTACCTTCAACAAGGAAGACGGAACGAAGATCGGTGATGTTACAGTTGACTACGGAACCGCATGGGCGGATGTCCAGAAGCCTGATGCACCTGCCAAGGAAGGCTACACCTTCGCAGCCTGGATCAACGCCCCGGAGACAGTAACAGCAGACGTAGCTGTAACAGCAAGCTACACGATCAACACTTACACCGTGACCTTCAACAAGGAAGACGGAACGAAGATCAGTGATGTTACAGTAGACTACGGAACCGCATGGGCAGATGTAACAAAGCCTGCAGCGCCTGCCAAGGAAGGCTACACCTTCGCAGCCTGGACCAACGCACCGGAGACAGTAACAGACAATGTAACTGTAACAGCAAGCTACACAGCCAACACCTACACTGTCAAGTTCAACGCTAACGGCGGCACAGGTAATATGGATGATCAGAGCTTCACTTATGATGTAAGCCAGGCTCTGACTGCGAATGCATTCACAAGAACCGGATACAGCTTCTCTGGTTGGGCTACTACTGCTAATGGAGAAGTCGTATATAAGAATGGCGCCAGCGTCAAGAACCTGACTTCTGAAAACGGCGGAGAAGTGACCTTCTACGCAGTATGGGCCAGCGAGGCTTACTATCTCGTAGGAGATAAGATCAGCCCGGCATGGAATATCAATGAGGATTATGTCTTCACCTCAACTGGTGATGGCGAGTACGTTCTGAGAACTACTCTTGCTGTTGGCGATAAGATCAAGGCTGTTCGTGCTGAAAATGGCGAGATTGCAACATGGTATCCTGGTGGAACAGACAATGACTATGAAGTTGATGAAGCTCATGCAGGAAATGTAACGGTCTACTTCAGACCGGCAGGAAACCCTGATTGGAGTGCTTTCGGCGGATACATCTACATCGAAAAGGATCACACTCTTGAGATCGAAGTGGTGCCGGCAGACAAGGGCTCCGCTATAGCAAAGGACCCGAGCGGAATCGAAGTCACTACAGCACCCAAGCTGATGGAGATCACTATCGACGCCACTCCTGCAAACACGTACTATGAGTTCGAAAAGATCGAGCTGCAGGAGAAGGACAGCACCGATCCTGCTCAGGCAGTGACTGGAACAAGCTTCGCGATGCCGGCTTACGATGTGATCGTAAAGGTATACTTCAAAGAGACTGCGCACGATTGGAACGACCCGACATATGAATGGGCAGATGACTACAGCAGCGTGACGGCAAAGAGGATCTGCAAGAACGATACGACACATGTTGAAACAGAGACAGTCAATACGACCTCTGCGATAACACTGCAACCGACCTGCACGACGAAGGGTAAGACAACTTATACAGCTACCTTCACGAAGGAAGGCTTCACAACTCAGACCAAGGAAGTTGAGAATATCGATGCTACCGGCCATGACTATGGTGAAGCTACTTACGAATGGGCCGCGGACAACAGCAGCGTAACAGGAACAAGGGTCTGCAAGAACGATGCGACACACGTTGAAACAGAGACAGTCAATACGACCTCTGCGATAACACTGCAGCCGACCTGCACGACGAAGGGTAAGACAACTTACACAGCTACCTTCACGAAGGAAGGCTTCACAACTCAGACCAGGGTAGTCGAAGATGTACCGGCACTTGGCGGTCACATCTGGAAGGTCACCAACGCTGTCTGGGCTACTGACTACAGCAAGGTAACCGTCACTCTTACCTGCGAACGCGATGCGACGCATACACACAGCTTAGAGGTAACTGAGGGCATCACTTCCGAAAAGACGAAGGAGCCTACAGCTTCTGAGCCGGGTGAGATGACTTACACCGCAACCTTCACATACGAAGGCCAGCAGCTTACCACTACCGGAAAGCAGACCCTCCCGGCGCTCGGTTCGTCCGTGACCGTAAACGTCAAGAGCTGGATGAGCGATGTATACACAGACCTTGAGGTCGAGATCAAGCTCATGCAGGGCAGCACGGTCGTCGACAGCAAGAAAGTTACCGGCAATGAGGCGACATGCACATTCAGCAGCGTCCAGGCCGGCGATTACCAGGTGGTGATCTCCAAGAAGAACCACGTTGACAGAGAGTACGCTGTTACAGTCGGAGCCTCCGTAGTAGTGGTTAATGCTCAGATCAACCTGCTGGGCGACCTGAATGGCGACGGAAAGATAACGACTGTCGATGCTGCAAGGGCTAACTCGCACTCAAAGGGCGTGAGCATAATTACTGACGAATATATGCTTAAGTGTGCTGACATTGATAAGGATAACGATATTGATAACTATGATGTAGCACGTATTAATTCTCACGCTAAGAAGAAGTCCTTCATCTGGACTTTCTAAGACAATTGAATAACGGTTTTCCTGCCGCACTGAAGTGGCAGGAAAACCGTACTTTAAAGGGGTATAAGGGGAAGGAAAGGTAATGCATAAAAAACGTCTCAGAGCGTTGATAATAAGTTTGATAATGGCAATAGCCCTGTTGGCGCAGCCTGCAGTGGCTTTTGCTGCGTCATCCACAGTTATTACAATATCTTCGGATAAGACTGAAGTTGAGCCTGGAGACGTCATCACCTTTGCTATTACTATTGGGCCTGTTAAAGATATGGGCACCATGCAGATGGAATTTGTTATCCCGGAAGGGCTGACACTGATATCTGGAACTGCGAAGTTTACAGATGGCCTTAAAAAGACGCTTGGATATGATGATCTGGATTTTAAGAATCCTTTTGGAGTTGTAGGTTTTGCTTCAGAGGCGGACTATTCCAGCGACAGCGATACGCCAATCTGTACTTTTCAGTGCAAGGTTGAGGATGGCTTTTCCGGAACAGCGGAAATAGATCTTAGAGAGTTGGAATTCTACTCATGTCAGACATGGGAGGATCACACAAAGGATTACAGCGTGGTCAAGGCTGTGGTCAGATCCGCAGCGCAGGAAGAACCTGACCCGGGACAGCCTGAAGATCCTGCACAGCCGCCCGAAGATCCTGTAACTCCCGGCGGTACAGATGAACCGTCTGAACAGCCGTCAGAAGATCCGAATAAGGACCAGCCCGAGGATCCGGATAAACCGTCTGATGAACCTGATCAGGGCGAAGATCCGGAGCCATCAGGCAAGACCCCTTCGGGTGAAACGCCCTCGGAAGAAACTCCATCCCGCGAAACACCTTCCGGCAACACAACTCCGGATTCCGGAAAGAAAGACCCGGACCCGGGAAAAAACGACAAAAATAAGGGTCAGAACGACCCTGGCGATAAAGATCACGATGATTCTTCCAAACAGGGCTCAGAGGGCAAAACAGAGCCTTCTGAGGGGCAGAAAGAGCCATCAGAAGGGCAGACAGAACCGACAGAAACAACACCTGCTGATCAGCCTTCCAATGAAAAAACACAACGTGCTTTCCCCTGGTGGGCCGTAGCTGCGGCAGCCGTAGTGATAGCGGCAGTGGTTCTATTCATAACTAAACGTCAAAAACGCAAGTAAAACTATGCTTGCGGGAAATAGATAGTAAGTTATTGTTTCCAGTTTTAAGAAAGGTAACTCTAATGAAAAAACGTTTCTTAGCCTTATTGCTTACACTAGTTATGGTGCTTGCAATTGTTCCTCAGGCAGCATTTGCGGCCAACGGCAGCGAGGCAACAGCATCAAAGGCAGAACCAACTGCCGAGATCAAAGCAGACGGCACCAAGGCAGCCGGTGACGTTACATATCTGGCGTTCACGTCTGACATTCACAATGGTGCCGGAGGAATCGAATCGAATATCAGTAATAATCGTTTAACCACATGGCTGAGTAAAGTTATGCAGAAGTATAACAACGAGATCCAGCTTATGGGTTTCTGCGGAGATATGGCTGGAGCGAACACAAATACTTCTACGTTCTGGACCTGCACGCAAGTGGTTATGGATAATATAAGCAATCATGGCATGACCGGAGTCTACGCTGTTGGCAATCATGAGTATGGAAACGGCAGTTTTGCTACGACATCAAACTCCCCTGAAGTGCGCGCAAAGTATAAATTAAATGCGGAAGCAAGGGCTGAAGACGACGAGAACTACGTTATATATTGCCTTGGTACAAACAGTAGCCATGGATCAGACTGGGCATATGATGATTCGCAGATCACTTCGCTGACAAATTATATGAATAGTGTAAGTAATGATAAGGTCATCATTATTCTTACACACTTCCCGCTTCATGATTACGGCATGCATAGGACAGGCAACACTGTACCTGTTCTGAATGCAATTAATGCTGCGGCTGTAGGTGCGGATGGAACTTATGGCACCTCTGATGATAAGAAGATCGTTTTCCTGTGGGGTCATAACCATTCTGAGGGAGACAGTAACTATGACCAGGTCTGGAAGCCTGGTGAGAAGATCAATGATTCAGCAAAATCAACTGTCTATTTCTACTATGCAGCTGCAGGCTGTATGGCTGATTCTGAATACGGACAAAGTTCGATGGTAAAGGGCAAGGGACTTGTCCTTGAGATTGATGTAAACAAAAAGCTGTCCTTTACTTATTATGACGCTGAGGGCAATAATGTAACAGAGGGCGGAACATTCACTGAGAAGGATCCGGAGCCGATCACCAGCGCAACGGTACCTGGCACAACTGAGACCGGAACCAGTGGAACAGTAAATCTGACGAACCCGGTCAAAGTTGGCAGGAGCGTTCAGCTCAGCGTTTCTGTACAGCCGACCAACTCGTCCTACGAGGTGAACTGGACCAGCCAGACTCCGTCTATCGCAACAGTCGACAACACCGGCGAGGTTACAGGCGTTTCCGAAGGAACGGCTACGATCACGGTGAATATCATTGATAAGGTGCAGAGAGCGTCTAAGACACTGAATGTTCAGGTCACGGTCACTGCGGGCGCGACTGGTAATGTATTTGTTTTGACGGATGCGCTGGAAGATGGCGAAGAATACCTGATCGTCAACACGAACGCTTCCGGTTCTGCCTATGCTCTGAAGAATCCGGGCGGCACTTCCGGTGGCGCAGCGATCGCCAGCACCAGCAATAAAGTTTCTGTCACGATCGACGGTGATGAGATCGAGACCGATGAAGAATCGATCGTCTGGACCGCAGAAGCGAATGGAAGCGGCTTCAACCTGATAAATAATGATACGGATTATCTGGAAGGCGCCAGCGGCAATGTCAGCGTGTTCAATCCGCAGAAGTACAGTGCCAGGTATTGGACTTACAATTCCAGCCATCAGCTGCAGCATAAGGGCGGACAGAGTACCTATACGCTGAGATACAGTTCCAGCAGCAACTATTTCCAGGGCAGCACCTCAAGCAACAGCTCCTATACAGTATATCTGTTCAAACGCCAAGGTGCTCAGATTGATCCGCAGAGCATTACTGTCAGCCCGGCAACAACTGAAGTACAGGTCGGAAAATCCGTACAGCTTGCAGTTGCGGTAACACCTTCAAACGCCAGCAAGAAGGTCACATGGATGAGCAGCAGCTCAGCCGCTACTGTAGACTCTACAGGTAAGGTGACCGGTGTTACAGAAGGCGGTACTGCAGTGATCACTGCGACTACGCCAAACGGTCTTACAGCGACTTGCAGCGTCACTGTTACCGCAAATACCATGCCTCAGTTCATAAAGGTAAACAGCATTAAGGCTGATGGTGAGTATCTTATAGTTAATACTTCGACAGTTGGTTCCGCATATGCTCTGTCCAATCCCGGAGGAACATCTAGCGGAGCTACAGTCGGAGCAGTTGTTGTTACGGTCGAAACCGGAGATATTATCCACACAGATGCTGAAAATATAGTCTGGACCGCAACAAAGAACGCTCAGAGTTCATCTGGCTATGATCTGCGAAATGGCACTGATTATCTTGAAGGCAAGGGCGGTAACCTTGGTTCTTTCAACAGTCAACAGTATCCAGAAAGATATTGGACTTATGATGGAACATATCTGCAGTTCGTTGGCGGAAGCTATACATATGAGCTTTACTATGAAAATGGTTTCACCGCCAGATCCTTCAATTCCGGAGACGCAACTCATCCGGTTTATATCTATGAAAAGGTAACTGAACAGGTAGCCGTTACGGGTGTGACAGTTTCTCCGACAACTGCAACTGTTGAAGTCAGAGATTCAGTTCAGCTGAACGCAACAGTTGCTCCGGAAAACGCTACAAACAAGAAGGTCACCTGGAGCAGTGATAAGCCTGAGATAGCTAGCGTGGATGAGAATGGTAAGGTAAAGGGCGTTGCAGTTGGTACCGCAAAGATCACTGCTACTACTGCGGACGGCGGAAAGACAGCGTCCTGCAATGTAACAGTCACACCGAGAACCACGACCGATCCTACCTACGTGATCGTTGTAGATGGTAATGCTTTGAGTATCAACAGATCACCAAATACCGCTCAGGGCGGAAGCAGCAGCTACACCTATACAGGACTTGCAGGAGTTGCCTACACATCCGGTGATGCTGATAATGAGATCTGCTGGATCTTTGAAAAGACCGATGGCGGATACTATATCAGAAGCCTTGATGGCAAGTACTTGAATGCAACATACACATCCGGAAACAATTCCGGAAACGGCGATCTTAAACTGGACGACACAAAGGATGTCTGGGTCCTTGATTCCGGTTATTCCCTTGAGGACGGAACTGTAGACGGCAGCAAGCTGAAGAGTACTAATGCAACCAACCAGGCAGGCACCAACTCTGGCGCAAAGTATCTCTCATACGAAGATAGCCAAAACCTGTTCACGGTTCGTTCTTCAGGTAATGCAGATCCAGTTACAATAGAAGAGATCGAAACTCCTTCTTCTGGTAGTTACTATGTAAAGGTCGAAGCTGACAAGACTGAAGTCCTGCCTGGCGATGTGATCACATTCACGGTCAAGCTTGGCCCAATAACAGGTTTCGGATCCATGGAAATGACTATCGATGATATCCCTGCAGGGCTCAAATATGTAGAGGGTTCCGGGGATATGGTTTCCGGAATAGGAGAAACGCTGGGATTCGATTTCAATATCGAAAACACAGGATTTACCGAAGATCCTCTTATGATCAATGGTTTTGGCACGGCAGACAAGACTCTGACAGCAGAAACTGCTATTGCCACATTCCAGTGCGAAGTCGAAGAAGATTTCGAAGGCCCTGCAACAATAACTCTGAAGGATCTGGAGTTCTACTCTGTAATTACCTGGAACAAGCTTGATGTCACAGCAATAGGTGCTACTGTTACCCTGCACGAGCACAGTTATACAGGCGAACCTGTATGGAATTGGGCAGAAGACAAGAGTTCTGCTACTGCAACATTTACCTGCACTGATTGTGTTGCGGAGACACCTGTGACTGAAACAGTAAACGCAACAGTTACAAGCGCAGCTGGAACCGGAGAAAACGCAGGCTATACAGTATATACCGCTACTGTAACGTTCAATGGCAAGACTTATAACAGTATCGAGAAAACTCCGATCGTTTATGCAATAAGTTATAACCTTGGTAGCGATGATGCTGTTGTAGAAGGCACCAACCCGACATCCTATACTGTGGAAGATGGTCCGATAACTCTGATCAACCCGACAAGAGAAGGCTATAATTTCCTTGGATGGACCGGTACTGGTATCACCGGAGCAAGCACGTCTGTCACGATCGCCAAGGGCAGCACCGGAGACCGCAGTTATACTGCTACATGGGAAGTGAGCGGATACGAGGTGTCTGGAAGTATAACCAGCTACGTCGGATACAGAGACAGCGATCCGAATTATAATTATGTTGAGGGTAAGGTATCTGTAAAACTGTATGTGTCCGGATCGGAAGAGGCTGCGTATGAAGCGGTAGTTTCGTCTGATAACAAGACTTATACAATTGCCGGCGTTGCAGCGGGAACTTACGAGATGGAGGTTGCCAAGAAGGATCACGTCACAAGGACCTATGAGATAACCGTGGGTACTGAAGCGGTCACACAGGATGTGAAGATCCACCTGCTTGGAGATATTGACGGAGATGGCATATTAGATAATTTTGATGCTGCGCGCTCGAACTCTCACAACAAAGGCAAGAGCCTCCTTAAGGACTATCAGCTCAAGTGCGGAGATATTGATGGCGACGGCGATATCGACAATTTTGATGCGGCACGTATCAATTCACATTCAAAGGGTAAATCTTACCTTTGGTAACTACAACAGATTAGTTGTATTGAGATAAGTTAGGTCAGTTATTGTTAATAGTATTGAGGAAAGGTTAGTTATGAAGAAAAGATTTTTAGCTCTGGTCATAACGCTCTGCATGGTCCTTTCGCTGATCCCGGTTTCCGCATTTGCGGCTGACGGAAGCAGCGCGGCACCACAGGCTGAGCCTGCAGCGGAGCCCGTCAGGGCGACAAAGACCGGAACGGTTCTTGCATTCACATCAGACACGCATAATAAGTCTGGAAATGTTGCCGCGAACCGTCTCGGCACATGGCTCGACAACATGATCTCCATTTACGGAGGTATCGATGCCATGGCATTTGGCGGTGATATGGCCGATGCAAGTGCAAGTGAAAGTAATTACTGGACATTAACACAAGCTGATATGACCCAGCTTACCAACAGAAGCGTTACCGGTGTCTATACCACTGGCAACCATGAGTGGAGCCCGGGGAACTACGGCAGCACATCTTCCAGCGTAAAGCAGGAGTTCAAAATAGGTGCGGAGGGCAAGGAAGGTACGGATTACCGTATTTATTGCCTTGGTTCTGTGAGCAGCAGCCAGAGCTATTCGTCACAGGTCTCGTCCCTGACATCATACCTGAATAGCGTTGGAAACGATAAACCTATCTTTATAATCACGCACTTCCCTCTGCACTATTACAACAGCAGCGGTGGCAGTGGTTGGAGCTGGGGCGGTCGTTCTACCGGCAGTGCATCTGATATCATTGATGTACTTAATAATGCTGTGGCAGGCGGCAAGAAGATCGTTTTCCTCTGGGGACACAACCATACTCTGTCTGATACATATTATGACGAAATATATAAGCCCGGCTATGAACTTGAATATGCTGATGGAAGCAAAAAAGCTATCCAGTTCTACTATGGCGGCGCAGGATGCATGAGCGACTCCGAATACAGCGGTGCTGCTAATACAGGCAGTGCTTTTGTAAAGGGCAAAGGCCTCATTGTTACTATAAATGATAGTAAGCAGTTAACGTTTACATATTATAATGAAAACGGAGACAGTATTTATACATTTTCTGAAGGTCCTGCGGTAGCAGTCACCGGTGTTACTGTCAGCCCGAAGAGTGTAACTATATCAGCTGGAAAGACAACTAACGTTACTGCCACCGTGGCACCTGCAGATGCAACAAATAAGGCAGTTACATGGACAAGCTCTAATACCAGTATTGCTACAGTTAGTTCCAACGGAAAAGTTAAGGGCGTCGGAGTAGGTACTGCCACGATAACCGCCAGAACTGATGATGGTGGATATACTGATACATGTACTGTTAATGTTGAGGCATCGAGTCAAACTGGTGCTACAGGATATGTCATTACTATAGGTGATTATGCGCTGGGAATGGAGCGGTCAACTGACCAGGCCACATCCAGCTCTTCCAGCTGGGGCGGCAGCTATACATACACAGGTCTGAAAGCCGTTCCTTACAGTTCTGGCGATGATGTTGATGATATCCTCTGGCTCATCGAAGAGACTGACGGTGGATATTATATAATGAACCAGGATGGTCTTTATCTGAATGGTACATACACCACTTCCGGCAGTTCCTGGAATCAAAGCTCTCAGGGCAACCTGAAGCTGGATGACACCCCTGATGTCTGGGTCCTCGACAGTGGAGTAACCCTTGATACCTGGGAAGTTAACGGTAGTTACCTCAAGAGCACAAACGCTTCAACTGGAAACAGCAGCGAAAAGTATCTGGCGGAGGAAACAGGAACAGCAGGCACACATCTCTTCACAGTCCGCTCACATGATAATGCTGACAGCACCTCGGTCGAAGAGGTTTCCACTGAGCCGGCTGCTGTTACCGGCGTCACGCTCGATAAAGCGACCGCTACTGTTAAGCTCGGAAAGACCCTGCAGCTTAACGCAACAGTTGCGCCCAGGAACGCCACCAACAAGGCAGTCACCTGGAGCAGCAGCAAGTCCAGCGTAGCCACTGTTGATAACAATGGTCTGGTCACTGCAGTTGCGGTAGGAACTGCTGACATCACTGTTACCACAGTTGAAGGAAACTATAAAGCGGTCTGCAAAGTTACAGTAGATGAGAGCAGCGGAATAACCGGTTATGTTATCAGAGTAAACAACTATGCTCTGAGCGTAAATCCGTCCAGCGATTCTCTCCAGAATACAGGCAGCAGCCAGTCGCAGCAGTATAACTATACCGGTCTTGCTGCAGCAACATACAACTCCGAGGAAGACGTTACAGACGAGATCATCTGGCTGATCGAGCCCACCAATGGCGGGTACTACATAACCAGCCCTGACGGAAGATATCTGAATGCCACATATACTCAAAACAGCACTTCTGGATATGACGGCAAACTCAAGCTTGACGATACGAAAGATGTTTGGATCTTTGACGGAACACTTGAAGGCTGGCTTGTTGACGGAAGCAAGCTCAAGAGCACCAATGCTTCCACTGGAAACAGCAGTGACAAGTATCTTTCTGAGGAAACTGGCAGGGCAGGTTCACACTTCTTTACTGTACGTTCCTCCAATAATGCTGACACTACACATGGTGAAGAAGCATCAACAGATCCGATACACGTTACCAACATAGCGCTTGACAAATCAACAGCTACTGTTGAAGTTACAAGATCTATTCAGCTGACTGCAACGATCACACCTGCGAATGCTACTATCAAAACTGTTACATGGAGCAGCAGCAAGCCTGGTGTTGCTACTGTTGACGGCAATGGTAAGGTGACAGGTGTTGCAGTAGGTACTACTGTAATAACGGCAACAGCAGTTGACGGCGGAGCAACAGCAACATGCACAGTAAATGTTACTCCGTTCACAACACCGGGTTATGTGATCATCATCGGCGACTATGCTATGAGCAAAAACCCGACTGACGATGTTCTCCAGAACACTGGAAGCTCTTCTTCTCAGAAGTACAATTACACGGGTCTTGACGGCGTTATCTATCACGAAGGGGATGACCCGACGGAAGATATAACCTGGCTGTTTGAAGAGACATCCGGCGGATACTATATCACTACTCTTGACGGAAAGTATCTGAGCGCAACTTATGAAGCCAACAGCACCGGAGGAAATGATGGAACGCTTACTGTCGGTACAACAAAGGACGTTTGGGTACTTGAAGGATCGTTCAATAACTGGCTTGTAAATGGCAGTACGCTCAAGAGCACCAATGCCAATAAGTCCCTCACACATGAGGAAAAGAGCCCATCGTCCGGAAGCAATCAGACAAATATTAACCTGTTCACGGTACGCTCAACAGGCGAGACCACTCACGGTGAGGAAGTTCCGACAGGAACGACACACGTACATGTATACGGTGAGCCCGAATGGATCTGGACCGGTAATGTTACCAAGCGCGCTGCTGTTACAGCCTCTGCTAAATTCACTTGTGTGGACGGCGATGATGAGATTATCAAAGATGCTGATCTGACCACAAAAGAGGAAAACGGCCGTACTCTTTATACCGCTACAGTCATCGGACCTGATAACAAAGAGTATAAAGATACCAGGTATAAAGGTGAGACACTTTATAGCATTACAATTACACCGGATAAAGAATATGTACAGCCAGGAGATGAGGTGATCTTTACAGTAACACTTAGTGCTGTAGAACATCTGGGCACGATGTCTATGTATCTCGATGTTCAATCTGGTCTGACATATGTACCTAACTCATTCACAATAGTTTGGGAACCACCAGCGGAACTGGGAGCAGATGATCTTGACTGGACAGAGGCCAAACTGTTCTTCAATTACTTTGCGTCAGGAAAGGATTACTCCAGCACAACTGAAACAGTTCTGGCCACATTCAGATGCACGGTAGATACTAACTTTACGGGAAGTGCTGAGGCAGGCTTCATCCTTCATGAGGTGCATTCCTGCGAAGGCGATTGGCCGGAGTATACAGATGCATATGAAGTAATCTATGGCGAGGTCAAAAACCACAATCATGACTGGAAGTTCGTAGACTTTACCTGGACCGGAAACGATACGGAAGGTTATACCGCCGCAGTCGCCAATTACAAGTGTGAGATCGGCGGAACAGCTCACTATAATACTGTAAATGCAACAGTGACCAGTGAGACCACAGCAGCTACCTGCGAAGCAGCAGGAGAGACCGTCTATACAGCAACAGTTGCTGCGGCAGACAGCCTTGATAAAACGACTCACAGCGATACCAAGGAAGTTGAGATCCCGGCTACCGGCCATGACTGGGAGTTTGTGAACTTCACATGGACAGGCAGCGACGCTGAGGGCTATACCGCAGCTGTTGCCAACTACAAGTGCAAGAACGCAGCGGCTCATACTCAGACAGTTACAGCAACTGTAACATCAGAGACCACAGCCGCTACCTGCGAAGCAGCTGGAGAGACCGTCTACACAGCAACAGTTGCTGCGGCAGACAGCCTTGACAAAACGGCTCACAGCGATACCAAGGAAGTTGAGATCCCGGCTACCGGCCACGACTGGGAGTTCGTTGACTTCACATGGACAGGCAGCGACGCTGCGGGCTATACCGCGGCTGTTGCCAACTACGAGTGCAAGAACAATGAGGAGCACACTAATACTGTTAACGCAACCGTAAACAAGGCTACGGGTGAGGGCGAGAACGCAGGCTACACTGTTTATACAGCAACAGTTGCTGCAGCGGACAGCCTTGATGAGGCGGCTCACACCGACACCAAGAAGGTCGTAATAGTCTACACGATCGGATTCGAGCCCAATGAGGGTACGATGCCTGCTGATGTTCCCGAGACCTACACAGTAGAATCCGATGCGATCACTCTGCCGACACCTGCCAAAGAAGGCTTCATCTTCGGCGGTTGGTTCGAGAATGAGGACCTCAGCGGAACTGCGGTCACAGCCATAGCCAAGGGCAGCACCGGCAACAAGGTGTTCTACGCCAAGTGGACTCCGGATGAGTTTACTGTAACCTTTGATGCCCAGGGCCACGGAACCGCACCTGCAGCGCAGACTGTGGATAACGGTGCTAAGGCAACCGAGCCTGAAGCACTTACCGAGACCGGTTACACCTTCGGCGGCTGGTACAAAGAAGCAGCCTGCACGAATGAGTACGACTTCGATACTCCTGTAACTGCAGATATCACACTGTATGCTAAGTGGACAGCTAATACCTATACCGTCAAGTTCAACGCTAACGGCGGTACCGGTACTATGGCAGATCAGAGCTTCACATACGATGTAAGCCAGACCCTTGCTGAGAATCAGTTCACAAGAGCCAACTACAGATTCATGGGTTGGGCAAAAACTAGAGACGGAGATCTGGTATATGGAAACGGAGCAACAGTATCTAATCTGACAGCAGAGCCGAACGGCGTGGTGGAACTCTTCGCCGTATGGGACGAAAATGATAAGATCGTTGTGACATTCGACAAGAACGGCGGAGAAGGCACAATGGCTGCGCAGCCCATCTATAAGGGCGTCGCGACAGTTCTGACTGCAAATACCTTTACCCGTGAAGGTCACACCTTCGCAGGATGGAACACAGCTGCTGACGGAAAAGGTACTGCTTATGCAGACGGCGCAACAGTAACTTTCAGCGCGGATACCATCCTGTACGCTCAGTGGACGATCAATCAGTACACTGTAACATTCTTTGATGAGGACGGAACTACAGTTCTGAAGGCAGCAACCAAGTATGATTACGGTACGAAGGCAGCTGACATAGTCAAGCCGGCTGATCCTACAAAGGAAGCGACAGCAGAGTTCACCTACGCATTCGCTGGATGGGATCCTGAACTTGCAGATGTAACTGAAGATGCTGTCTACAAGGCAACTTACACCGCAACAAAGAATAAGTACACAGTCACCTGGAAGAACTATGACGGAACAGTCCTTGAAACAGATCAGAACGTTCCTTACGGAACAATTCCGACCTACGACGGCGCAGAACCGGCACGGGCCATTGATGAGACCTACGTCTACACCTTCGACGGCTGGACTCCCAAGGTCGCTGCTGTAACTGGTAATGTGACATACACTGCTAAGTTCGCTACAAGCCGCTACGCTACATACGTCGGTATCTCGCTGACGATAAAGGGCGACCTGAGCATGAACTTCTACGTCTCCACACCGGAAGAAGGCTGGACAATAGATATCGACTATGAGAAGGAGAACGCGACACAGATAAGTTTTGTCACTTCCAGCGAGATCTATAACAGCACCCAGAAGGCGTACAAGGCCGTATTCAATGGAGTTGCAGCCAAAGAAATGACTGACAAGGTCATCTTGACCGTTAGAGATAAGGACGGCAACCCGGCCAAGCTCGTCAGGAAGTCTACCGGAGAACTCATGGGCGATAAGTACGAGTACAGCATCGCTACCTGGGCAAACAACAAGATTGCAAATACGAATACAGAGGCTAAGGAAGTTGAATTCGCAAAGGCACTTCTGAATTACGGACAATCTGCTCAGGAGTTCTTCAAGGATAATGATCATCCACAGGGCTACAATCTGCCTGATAAGCCGGCAAATCCGAATGGGTATCTGGTGGCAGACAGAATGGCAGCAAGCGCCAGCAGCTTTATCAACAAGAACTACAACAGGGTGGTTCCTGAGAATGCAGGCGAACTGTTTGGCTGGAAGGGCGCAACGCTTATCCTCAAGGGTGAGACTTCAATAAGACTCTACTTCAACGAATCTCCGAAGGTCAGGCTCGGAAGCAGCACGGAATACATGGCTGTAAACAAGAATAACACCGGATACTATGTAGAAGTTAAGGGAATCAATTCCAGAAATCTGGATACGCTCTACACATTCAACGTAGAGAAAGGCGGAGAGACCTATGTGGTCAAATACGGTGCTCTGAGCTGGTGCAATTCCAAGCTGAATGATATTGAAGCTACGGACGAAGAGATTACTATCTCCAAGGCTCTGTATCTGTACAACGAAATGGCAGAGAAATGCTTCGGACAGCAGTAAAGGCCTGATTCGATCAGACTGAACCGGGAGGACAAATGTCCTCCCGGTTTTTATGTTATCGATGAATACTTTTGTAACATATTGCCGATAACGATGTTATAATACAATATAATACTGTTTTTCAGCGAGGAATGAAATGAAAAGAGTTATCAGTATTTTATTGACAGCTATAATGATCTTGTCTGTGTTTGCAGGGTCTATGCCATGTGCATATGCGGCAGATGAAACTGTGTTCACTGCAGCGGCTCTTTCGGACGGTGAACAGCCAGAGCCGAAAGATGCTTTTGCAGAATATGTAGACAGGGCATTCAGCAAAGTTCAGGGGAAAAAAGACACAAGAGATATTTCGGCGCTTCCGAACCTCAGCGGCACCGAGCTTTATTTGTATAATGCTCTTGCGGCCTATGCTAGTCAGGTTGCGGACGGGGAGCTGGCATCGACCGTGTTTGAGGTGTCTGTCGGAGAGTTAGGCCTGGACGGAAAGTATACTGCTGCTGATCTGGGGGTCGATTCGCTTATTGAATCCGGCGATGTGTCTCCCGCTGCCATTCAGGCCATGAGCGAGCTTATTATGTTGGACTATACAGCTGTCATATACCAGCTGCTTTGTGCCTGTCCATATGATTTGTATTGGTTCGATAAAACAGCCGGTGTCAGCTGGAACATTCCTGGAATAGGCTTTGAATCGAACAGCGAGTATCCTGATGGATATATGTATTTTGTCGGCAGTTTAGTAGCATATTTCTCTGTCGCTCAGGAGTATGCAGGCGCAGGGGAGTACACTGTCAACACATCAATAGGCCAGACCGTACAGGCCGCGGCTGATAATGCAAAAGCTATAGTAAAGGAATGCGCGTCGCTGAGCGACTACGAAAAGGTCCGCGCATATAAGGATATCATCTGCGAGCTGGTCGATTATAACTATGATGCAGCAGAAGATGAATCTGTTCCCTACGGCAATCCGTGGCAGTTGATATGGGTCTTCGATGATGATGATTCTACCAGTGTCGTATGTGAAGGCTATTCCAAGGCGTTTCAGTATCTTTGCAATCTGTCTGAGTTTGCGGATGCTGGAGTGGATTGTATAAGCGTCTGCGGTAATATGTATGGTGGCACAGGTTCCGGACCGCACATGTGGAACATTCTTACCATGAATGACAGGCGGAACTATCTTGTTGATGTCACCAACTGTGATGACGGTGCCATAGGAGATCCGGATCTGCTGTTCCTAAAGGCGGCAGAAGGCAGTGTTTACAGCGGCTATACTGCAAACTGTTACGGTGTAGACATAACATATGTTTATGACTATGACATGCTGGATATCTATGGTGAAGGGACCCTTACTCTTTCTGATACGGATTATAACAGTACAAACGGCGGTGAGGATCCGGGAAACAATGGCCTGACAGCGTATCCGAAGGATCATCAGTATACTGTTACTGCAGAGTATGGCAGTCCGGTAGAACTGGAAGTTATAGCAACAGTTAACGAAGGGTCGGTGTACTATCAGTGGTATGAAGTCGATCCGTCTCAGGCAAGCCGCGATAAGCTGATTATCATAGAAGGTGCGACGAATAGCAAACTCAGAACAGACGATGTCTTCGCTGACAGTAAGTATCAGTGTCATGTAACTGATGACTATGACAACGAAGTGAATGTAGAAATAAGCGTGGAAGTTGATAATTCCACAATGTATGCCACCTATGTCGGTATCTCGCTGTCGCTGCAGGGGGACCTTAGCATGAACTTCTACATCGACGGCAGGCCTGACTGGACCGTAGATATAGACTACGACAAGGAGACTGCGGAACAGAAGACTGTAAAACTGAAGGATTGCAGCTATTCCAGCGGAAATAAGGCATATAAGATAGTCTTTACAGGGATCGCGGCAAAAGAGATGACGGATAAGGTGACGCTTACAGTTCGTGACGAAAACGGAACTCAGCTGAGGATACTCAGGAAAAAGACAGGTGAGTTCATGCCAGGCAGTATCGTCGACTACAGTGTCGCGACCTGGGCGAACAACAAGCTTGCGGATCCGACAACGAGGGAAGAAGAGATCGCACTGGCACAGGCCATTCTGAACTACGGCCAGGCAGCGCAGGAGAACTTCGCTGATGATGCACATCCGTATGGTTACAATTTGCCGGACAAGCCTGCAAACCCGGAAGGGTATCTTGCGGCTGAGATGGCAAAGGCTCCGGCAAGCTTTATCAACACCGCATATGACAAAGTGGTGCCGGACAATGCCAAGGAGCTGGTAAAATACAAGGGTGCTACACTGCTGCTTAAGGGAGCGCTGACGGTGAGGCTGTATTTCACCGAACCAGTGAATGCAAAGTTAAAAACTGTCGATAAGGAAACCGGTGAGGTTAAGTACACAACACTTTCAGTCGGACATAATAGTACCGGTTATTACATCGAAAAGCCGAGCGTTCCCTCCAAGGATCTGGATGAGATGTGGACGTTTGTGATCGAAAAAGACGGAAAGACATGCACTATCCAGTATGGCGCACTAAGTTGGTGTAATTCGAAGCTTGCGGATCCGAAAACCAGCATAGGCGAAGTGAATATCTGCAAGGCTCTGTATCTGTACAATAAGGCTGCAAACGCTTACTTTTGAGGTCTTTTGCATAACAAACTATTTTGTTTTTGTCATATAAAAAAAATAATAGTTCTATATTAAATACATATAAATCTTATCTGTAAATCTTGCGCTTTAATTCATTAAAGAGTATAATAATTAACCATATAATGCCTCGTTAGCATTATCGGAATAGTTCCAAATTATTATTCACATAGGAGGTACAAATGAACAGTAGTTGGAGACGTATTCTATCACTGCTGCTTACTCTGGCACTTGTGCTCGGCCTTACAACGCCGGTATTTGCCGCCAGCAGCAGCAACAGCTCCAAGCTCAAGACCTCGTGGGAAAAGGTAAGTGGTACTTCTTCAATAAAGAAGCAGCTCCTTTCCGGAAACAAGGTCAAAGAGATCGAGACAAAGTCGCTTTATAAAGACAGCGACACAGTACGTGTATCCATTGTTTTGAGCAGGAAATCGACTCTTGACATAGGATACGCAGCAAGCTCCATCGCAACCGACGCGCAGGCGCAGGCTTACCGCGAAAGTCTTAAAGAGGAGCAGAAGACTGTAGAGCAGCGCATTTCCGCACAGGCTCTGGACGGAAAGAAGCTCGATGTGGTCTGGAATCTTACACTCGCGGCAAACATCATCTCGGCCAATGTAAAATTCGGGCAGATCGATGCTATAAAGAAGGTCGCGGGAATTAAGGACGTTTTAGTTGAGACTCAGTATGAGCCTGCGCTTGCGAGCAAGGATGAACTGGATCCCAATATGTCTGTCGCATCCGGAATGACAGGCGGCAGCCAGGCGTGGCTCGAGGGTTATACCGGAGCCGGATCCGCAGTCGCGATCGTAGACTCCGGTCTTGATACAGAGCACAAGTCATTCGACGCCGGTGCTTTCGATTATGCTATCAGCACTCTGGATGAAGATGTTGATCTCATAACCAAAGAAGATGTCGCTGCAGTGCTGAGCCAGCTGAACGCGTCAAAGATCTACAATGGCCTTTCTGCTGATGATGTCTATCTCAACAGCAAGGTTCCGTTCAGATTCAACTATGTAGACAAGAACCTCAACGTCAGCCACTTAAAAGACAGGGGAAGCGAGCATGGTTCTCATGTAGCGGGTATTGCTGCAGGAAACCGTTATGTCCCCGATGGCAACGGAGGATATGTTTCCGCGCTTGACTCTGTCGTCACCCAGGGCGAGGCCCCCGATGCCCAGCTGATGGTAATGAAGGTGTTCGGAGAGGGCGGAGGTGCCTACGATTCCGATTATATGGCAGCCATAGAGGATGCTATTGTACTCGGAGCAGCAGCAACTAACCTTTCGCTTGGTTCCGGAAACCCCGGAATGACAAGTGCGGACGAGTATGAGCATATCCTGAACAAGGTCGCTGACAGCGATATGATGCTTGTCATGTCTGCTGGCAACAGTTATTCGTGGTCGAATTCCACACTTATCGGACAGTATTTAGGCACAGGATACTCGTATGCTGAAGACAAGAGTCTGGATACAGTAGGTTCCCCTGGATCATTTACAAATACCTTGGCAGTAGCATCTGTCGAAAACGATGGATCCACCGGCGGATATCTGGAATTTGACGGGGAGAAACTCTTCTACACTGAAACAAGTGGTTATGGTAATAATCCTATTACCTCAGTAGCAGGCACTTATGATTATGTGTATGTAGATTCTTATGGTGCAGATGGCACTGATCAGGGCGTGCTTACACTCAATATGTTTGAAAATATAGATCTTACCGGTAAGATCGGTATTACAAACCGTGGTGTATCTTCGTTCTTCCACAAGGCAAACGCAATAGTCGGAGCCGGCGGAGTGGCAGCTATTATAGCTAATAATCAGCCTGGTACTATCAACATGAATCTGACTGGATATAAGTATAAAGCTCCGGTAGTTTCCATTACTCAGGCTGATGCTGAACTTCTTAAGGAAAATGCAACAAGCAGCGGAACGATCACCTATAAGGACGGTGAGGAAGACGCGACTGCTAAAGCATACTACGGAAGCATAACCGTAACAGCAAGCATCGGATCAGTATCGTATGATTCTGATTACTACACCATGAGCGATTTCAGTTCCTGGGGCGTTCCCGGAGATCTCTCGCTTAAGCCCGAGATCACTGCTCCCGGAGGAAATATCTACTCTGTCAACGGTTATCATCAGGATGAACAGGGTAATCTCGCAGGTGGTCACGAAGCCTACGAGAACATGTCCGGTACATCCATGGCTGCCCCGCAGATCACCGGTATTTCTGCAGTTCTCGCACAGTACATCAGAGAGAACGGGCTGGTTGAGAAAACAGGACTTACCCCACGCCAGTTGTCTACAAGCCTTTTGATGTCTACAGCAGAACCTCTTATTGAGGCTGACTCCGAATCTTATTATTCACTGCTTAATCAGGGCGCAGGTCTTGTAAAACTCGATCAGGCTATAAAGTCCAAGACCTACATAATCATGGACGATGATGCTACTGATTCAGCCAAGGACGGAAAGATCAAGGCTGAGCTTGGTGAAGTAGGCAATGAATTCAAGATCGGCTTTACTATCTACAATATGAGTGATGAAGATCTTGGCGTTAAACTCGGGGCTGATTTCTTCACTCAGGATGTATTCCCGTATTATGTGTTCGATACTGATCTTAACCCGGTGGATATTGCTTACTACCAGGATCTGTGGACTGTGGCAATCGATAGCTCTGTTGAATGGGAGAATGCTGTCGCGGCAACTGCCTACGAATTTGATATCAATGGCGATGGTTTCTTTAACAATAAAGACGTTGAGGATCTGCTTGCATATCTGGTAGGTAACATTACTTCTACTTCCGGCTGGAATATCGATGCAGCTGACGTTGATGAAGATGGAGACGTAGATTCTTACGACGCTTATCTGCTGCTCGATAAGCTTAATTCGGCAGAAGTTTCGCTTCCGGCAAACGGAAGTGTACACGTAGTCGCAAAAGTCACTCTCAATGATGATTATCTTGAAGAGATCGTTGAATCTTTATGCGGAGATTATGTAGAGGGATTCCTCTATGCTGAGGAAGAAACATCTGAAGACGGTGAATTAGGAGTTACTCACTCCATTCCTGTTATAGGTTTCTATGGTGACTGGACAGAATCTTCAATGTTTGATACGGGTTC
>JAEEGL016155753.1_pt1 | contig 26567 bp, 22 predicted proteins | sample 9134231 | NCBI WGS metagenome assembly JAEEGL01 (sample SAMN16246548, study PRJNA631951) | gut metagenome | biome: gut microbiome; feature: rumen; material: fiber-attached | host: Bos | place: Iran: Karaj | collected 2018-10 | reverse complement strand
TTATGCTCCTTGAGCCAGTGGCACATTTCCAGCGCATATTCCTTGTCGTTCCATCCCTGGTTGCAATCGACACAGATGGGCACGTCAGGCATCATCTCGTTGATGATGTTGATTGTTGCCTGGTCCTGATCCAGACCCATCTTTGCCTTGATGAGTTTGTAAGGACGTGCCTCTTCCACCTTCTGGCGAACCACCTCGGGGGTATCGATACCGATGGTGAAACTGGTCACGGGCGTCTTTTCGGGGTTATAGCCCCAAATCTTGTACCACGGCTGACCCATGATTTTGCCCAACAGGTCATGCAAGGCAATGTCAACACTGGCCTTAGCGGCCCGGTTGTCTGGAGCCACCTTGTCAACATAGTCCAGGATGTCCTCGATGCAGAAGGGATCCTTGAACTGTGTCAAGTCAAGTTTGTTGAGGAACGAGGTCACGCTCTCAACGCTCTCGCCCAGATAAGGCGGCATCGAAGCCTCACCATAGCCCTTGATGCCCTCATATTCCAGAGTCACCTGCACATCAGGCGTAGTGGTGCGGCTATAACGCGCCAGGTTAAACGCATGGCGCAATTTCAACTCGTAGGGGAAAAACGACAACTTCAGCGTGCCGGTCTTGGCAATCTGGTTGACACGGGGCACACGGCGACCTTTACCCTTCCTGGTCACACGCTCCACAGCGTTAATCGACACGGGGGATGCGGCTGCTAACGCCGTCAAACCCATTCCTGCAATAAATTTTCTACGATCCATATTCAATAAATTTTGGTCAATTCCTTTTTCAAAAAACACCTAAAGCCTAATACCTAAAGCCTAAAACCTAAAACCTAAAAATACCACGGATGATTCTTAACGGCGATGATGCCCTTGGTCCCCACCATGCCCTTGATGCGGCTGGCGCTCAACGGGGAGTACAGGTAGGGATAATCGCTGGCGGTGGGAATCAGGCTGTTGATCTTCACCTGACCCGAGCAGTGGATGTACTTACCGTCGCGCAGGTAGAGGCCCACGTGAGTCACACGACCCGTCTTCTCGTTACCGAAGAACAGCAGGTCACCCGTCTCGTACTGGCGCCAGTCAGTACCCTTTTTCATCACCTTGCCCGTGAGTGCCTGCTGCGAGGCATCGCGTTGCAGGATGATGCCATTGCTCAGGTAGCTCACCTTAGTCAGACCCGAGCAGTCGGTTACCTTGGTCGAGGTGCCACCCCACAGGTAACTGGAGCCCATCATGCGGCGGGCGGTTTTTTCTATTTGGGCGGCGCTGAAGCCCTGCTGGCTCCATTGCGACAGTTCAGCCACATCGGCGGCATCCACCCACCCTACTCTACCGTCAGGCGTAGCCAACTTGAGCCATCGGCCTTGTTCGGTCTTGTATTCCAAGATGTTGCCCATCACCAGGTCGCTCACGGTTTCATCGCCGCGGGCTTCGGTCACCAGTCGGGAATCATACGCGGTGACGATGTAGCGTTTGGCCTTGCGCCACGCCTTCATCTGGGCATCGGTCTTGAACGACAGCGAGCTCTCGGGCACGTATGCGATATAGTCGTCGGCCATCTGCACACGGTACCAGTCATCACATTTCTCCAGCACCTTGACAGGAGCGCCCATGATGCCCTGAGTGGCCATCTCGGCACTGTGTTTGGGTTCGGTGCGCAGCGTAGCAATACTCAGTTTCACCTGAGCCCACTTGCGTGCAGCAGGGATGCCGTCCTCAAGGACGGTGATTTTGTCGGTATATCTGTAGCCACCCTTGAGCATGGCTGCCTGGATGGCTTTCTTTTGCGCTTGAGTGCCCACAGTTCCTGCAAGTACCCATTTACCGTTCTGCTGTTTAGCAGTCACGTCCCACACAGCCGTACGCTTGTCGGGGGCGATACGCGCCTTCAAGTCGGCCAACGTTTCAACCGGCGTAGCAGCCCATGCAACAACACTGCCCACAGCCATTACCAAAGCAATTACAAACAATCTGATCTTCATATCTTTCTATCTGTTTTACTCAATACCTAAAACCTAACACCTAAAACCTAATACCTAAAGCCTAATACCTAAAGCCTAATACCTAAAGCCTAAAACCTAATTAACGCCTAACAGCCTCAACCGAATTCACCTTCAAGTGGCTGTCCCACTTGTCATAGAACAGGTTACCCTTGCGCCATTCCACCTCGCCGGGCTGGAAATCGACAGTCTCGCTGCGGATGTAGGTCTTGGCGGGGCTCAACTTGTCACCCACGCCCTCGTTGCTCGCCATGCGGTACACGTCGATGCCCGTGGCATAGTAATCATTCAATGCAGTGCCCACGGCGCTACGGCCAAATGACGGGTCGGTAGGTATCCAACCAACGCCCTCAAAGTAAGTCTCGCACCAGTCATGCCAATTGATCTCATCGGGATGGAGCATCCAGCCGCTTTCCCAGCGGGCGGGAATTCCCAATGAGCGCACAAGCGTGATGTAGAGCAGGGCCACTTGACCACAATCGCCATGATTGTTCTCAAGCACATACTGCGGAATATTGGCCAGTGTGCTGTATTCACGGGCACCGGCCCACGGCAGGTTATAACCGATCCACTCATAGACCTTTGCAGCCTGCAGCACGGGATTGGTCTCGTTGCCCACAATCTTGCGGGCCAGGGCGCGCATCTCGTCGGTGATGATCACGTGGCGCGGCTCATCGCCCGTATAGCGTTTGTACTCCTCACTGTTCTTGTTATAAGGTTCCAGCATGGCTAACAGGTCCTGCTGGCTATAATGGCGCTCACCCACATCGTAGGAGAAGGTGTATTCAAAGTGCGTCGGCTTGCCTTTCTCGGCAACAGCCTCCATATACACGGTATGATGCTTGCTACCCTCGCTGTAAGTCACAGGGCGGTTACTGCTCTCCAGACGGATGTTCTTTTGACGCAGGTTCTCATAGGGGAACGGCATCCACACGCGCAAGGTCTCCCCTGCGGGTACAGCATCGGCATCAACATCAAGCGTGAACGTGATATTCATGTGGCGCCAATCACGCACGTTATTGGCATCAGCAGGGGTGCGCATCGCCTCCAGGTAATACTTGCGACGCGTGAGGAAACTCTCGTGGTTGTCGGCAGCGTTCTGCGCGGCAAATTCCTTGCCCAGCAGCCACAGGTTGCCCACACTCTTGCGGAACCACATCTCCTTGCCGTCGATGTTCATCACCTCAAGGGCACGTGTGCGCTTCCAGTTCTCAATCTGAGCGTCGGTGGCCTCAGGCATCTTCTCACGAATCTTCTTCACTCCCTCCTCGGGGGTAATGCGGAAGTCGGTGCGGATGCGTTGCATGATGGTACGCAATGAGTCGATGCGCACAGCATCGGCCACACGCACCTTCTTGGGCAATGATTTCATAAACTTCTCGGCACGGGCGAACTCACCCTGCGCGATATACTCATCCACTTGTTCCTGCCAGTCGGGCGTGGCGGCCATGCCCGTCAGCGCCAAAGCGCTCACAGCCACCGCCATCATTAGTTTTTTTACGTTCATATTACCTTAGCTTTTGTTTTAACGAGCAAAGATACTCAATTATTCAATAATTCTCTCAACCTAAGGGCAAAATAATTATCATCATCCTCTGCCCCATGACCTGAGAAACCGCGTTTCACACGGGGAACTCAAGCAGGAATGTCGTGTGGAAGCCTGAACGAGGCTCATCGAGCAACGACATCATGCCACCTTGAATGGTGAGCAGGCGACGGCTCAGCGACAAGCCGATGCCGTTTCCCTTACGTTTAGTGGTAAAGAATGGAATAAAGATCGAAGTACGGGCATCGGCGGGAATTATCGCTCCGTCGTTACTGATATAGAGCAACACCTTGTCCTGGGCGCCACGCACGCATTCCACGCCTTGGGTCTTGGCGCCGGCCTCGATGGCATTCTTGATCAGATTAATGAGAATTTGTCGCAGCAGATTGGGGTCGGTTTTGATGATAATCTCACCCGTGAGCTGATTCTTCCAGTTGACCTCAGGATACAACTGCTCCACGTCCTTGACAGCAGCCACCAGATCAGTGGGCTGCGGAACAGGTTTCTGCAATGCGGAGTACTTGCGGTAACCGTCAACAAACGAGTTGAGGTGCTTCACCGTGTTGTGGATGGCATTGATTCCCTCCTCCAGGTCGGAATTCTTCACTGCGGGATGATGCAGCATCGACTGGCTGATGCTGGCGATGGGGGCCGTGGCATTCATGATCTCATGAGTGAGCACGCGGGTGAGTTTTTCCCAAGACTCCACCTCGCCCAGGTTGACCTGCTCGCGGATGTGCTCGCCCAACTGATTGAGCGACTCCTGCAAGGCCCTCTCACCACTGAACATGTGGTTAGTCGGCAATCTGAAAGTCAAGTCACGGTTGCGTATCGCTTCCTGCATCAAGTGGGCCCGTTGGGCAAGCATACGCTGGTGACGCCAGAACCACAAGGCTCCCAGCGCTATCATGCCAATAATCAGACTCAACCAAGCTGCAGTGCTCATTGCAGTTTCTTCATCTTGTTATACAACGTCTGGCGAGTGATACCCAGCAGATCAGCAGCTTTGCTCAAATTACCGTGACAACGGTCGATGGCACGGCGGATGTGGTCGGCCTCCAACTCGTCGAGCGTAGCCATGTCGTCGTTGGCGTCCAGCACATCCTTCAACTTGCGCAACAGCTCATCATTATCCCACGGCTTGGTGATGAAGTCGGCGGCTCCACGTTTCAGGCCGCGCACTGCAAGCGACACGTCGGCATAAGCGGTAATCAGCACCACCGGAATCTCAGGATGATGCTTGCGGATGGCCTGTAACCACAACAGGCCGTCCTGACCGCTGTTAACGCCCAGCGTGAAGTTCATGTCCAGCAGGATGATATTCACCTCTTCCTGCTCCAGCAACGTGATAACGCTCTCGGGAGACGTCATCGTCAACACGCGTTCAAATGCCTCTGTCAGGCAATACTTCAATGCCGTGAGTATCGCCTCATTGTCATCTATGACCAGTATTGTTCCGTAGTTCTGCATAACGGCAGCGAAATTACAAAAAAACCGCGAGATTACGACTACAATCCCTACTTTTTCTCGTCTAAAAACCTGGCAAAGGCCTTTTATCAGCGCCATGTGTCAAAAAAATAGACAAAAATGTGTATAATATTTTTACACTTTGTGATTTTTCTACAAAAAAGTTTGACACTTCATCACCTCATCCCATAATTTTGCATCAGACAAAAAGGAAATGAGTATCTTATTCAGTCAAAGGACACCAATAAAACAATAGAAATAATGAATTGGTTAATAAACATAGATGTTAGACGTTATGCGGGAAAGCTAAAGATTCTTTTAGCACCGCGATGTGCTGCCACATGAGGGAAACACATCAAGATGAAGCTGCCTTGCGAACACACACACGACAAGCAAAGCCAGGGACCGCAGCAACCATAACAAGAACGGTAATAGATAATATGCTAAAAAATATGGACGAAGCTTAAATATCAACATACACAAAACGCTCACGCGGTTCCTGGCGATGCTTTTACTTCAACAACAAATCAGATCAAGTCAAGATAAAACAATGAATAAGCAAATAAAACATTAAAAAAATCCCTCGAGAAGGGTACTGAGTAATTTTTTTTCATAAGTTTGTGGTTATTTAAAAGGGTGCTTGACACGCGTTGCCAAGCACCCTTCTATTGTTGTTTAGTCTTCTTCAGGCTGTCAGATGGTCAATAATAGATCGACCAAGTCGGTGGCGTCACCGATGCTCAGATGACCATCCTGGTTCACATCAGCAGCATCAAAGCTAAAGCTACCCAATCCATCAGAACCATCATTGAGCAGATAGTCAAGAAGGGTTGTCACATCGGCGATGGAAACCATACCGTCACGGTTCACGTCACCCAGTTTAGCCGGGAGAACAAAGTTCGAACCATCGGTGAATGTCAATTTATTCCCATTGTAATTATAAAACAACAAGCCATTTTCGGTAAACGGTAGCGTGAGGCCCCAAGTAATTGTGTCGGATGTCACGATACCCTGGTTGCCCAATAAGAGCGTCTCGTTATCAGTATCCTTCGAGCAATTGAACACCGCAGCACCCTTGTCAACGCTATAGGCAATCTGCTGGCCTGGCATCGTCATGCTTCCGTCAAAGTGCAGCTCCAAGTAATTCTCAGTCAAACCTTCACCATACAGATTATATACGCACAACGTGCTATCATTTGGCTGATACATGTACACTGGCACAGTATATTGATAGCTTTGAGGTGGCATGACCTTTACACCTGAACCGTTCGAAAGGCAAGCTCTAACTCCCTCCCAAAGGGTTCCCGGCTTAATCGGTCTCGGATTAATTGGAGTGCCAACACTCCCACCTAAGCCAAGCGTTCCAACCAGGCCCCAATCGATCTTTAAACTTATCATATCAGCAATCAATTCACTCACTTGAAAAGAACTGCCTTCTGTTACATGTATGTTCTGGAGAACTGATGAGAATTGATGTAAGCCATTAGGCACCAGCAGCAACAAATTCTGATAAACAGGAGAAACCGACCAGGTTGTGTCAGCATACAAGACGGAATGGTCAGCATAGTGTCTCTGCCTATAAACCACCTCAGTGTAATAAATAAACCCATCATCAAAGGCGATCGACCCATCATCATAGATGTGGCCAGTAATAACCGAGGGATAATCCTCTGCATCTTCATCCATAAAAGCCTCGGGAAGGACATATACCGTCCTGATTGTATCATACAGCACACGCCCAACCTTTTTGCTCACTTCTGTGTAACCCACTTCATAGGAGTACAGATACGCCCTCCTTGCCTCCAGATCTATCTCGATGGGCAATTCATAATCGTTTTGATTATTTGTCAGACTATACACGCTACCATTAAGAGTCCCGTAATCAAGGTTCCACGGACTCAGATAGGATTCCCAACCCAGATGGTAAGAAACACTATCTAGCGTACCGTCGTCCAAGAAATTCCGAGCCTGCATCACGGCAATCCTGCAACCAGTCATATCCTCGGCCGACAAGTGATGCGGCGCCTTATTGACATAATTCCTGTTCATCAAGGAGTTTTTCAGTTCACCATGGTCAACAGGACGCACGCCCGCAACGGCGCACATGGCCACGCAGGAAAAAATAAAAATAAGCAATAAAAATCTTTTCATTATGATGTTACTTTATCTAGCTAAAGATGGGTACTTTTTTTCAATTTGCAAAGTTACCTCTTTTCCCCTTAAACACACCTCTAGACGAAACATTAACACTATTTTAACACTCAACAAAACAACCACTCCAGTCTGCCGAACCATCGGCGCTGGAGTGGCGTAATACTTTATGATTCAACACCTAGCCTATTACCAGTTCAGCAACAGGTTCATCATTTCGGTGTTGCTCTCGAAATCACAATCCCAATCCGACACATCGCCTCTCAACAGGCTTTCTATCATGCCCGATACATGCACATCGTTGATTGAAATAATACCATCTTGGTCCAAATCGAACATGATTGGTGAACCGCTAGAACCACTTGAGCAAAGGACTTCACCATTGGAGGATGATACAGGCACATATTCACCTGTATCGGCATTCTTCAAGCCTCTCGTCGAACCACCGAGTCTTGGATCAATAGGAGTGTGTACACGTCCACCTCCGCCCAATGGCCCAAGTTCAAGACCATTAAGCCTTTGTAATAATTCCTCATATGTTACTGCTACTGCTATGCCTTGGCATCGTTCTGAACTTATGCCAAATTTAACCGGCAAGGAATTATTGCCGTCAGTTAGCAGACCAAAGTCATTTCTGTCTGAAATAACTAAGTGGTTCAAAACATCATCACTTGAGATAATGTGGCTACCAGTCCTAGGCTTAATCGGCGTGCCCACGTAGCCGCCAACGCCATCGGGCAGCAGCGGCAATACTCCATCATTGCTAGACTTGTAGCTGTTGAACGTATCATGAGATGAATCTTTTCTGGGACCAACCGGAGTTGCGACACGACCACCCGTTCCCGTTGGTTCAATGGTGAAATCCCTGACAGTAGCCACACAATCCTTGACGCCAACAATGGTATTAAACAATGCATCCGACTTGGGCGCACTGTTCTGCATCGCATTCTTCTGGCTAGCGGGCGTCTGAGCAATTCCCGCCAGCGTCATAGCTATGCAAGCTAATGAGATAATCAATCGATACTTTTTCATAACAATGGCTATTTATTAGTTTGTAATTGTAGTTTTTTAGCGGTTCGTAGTAAGAAAATTCATATCAGCCTAACACAACATTTCTTGCCATGACAGCCAAATAAAGAACTCTTATAACTTACCGACTGCGAATTTACGAAATCGTTTAAAATAATTTTGCCATTTTAACAACAATTTTTCGTTTTTATTGGCAAAAACAGCCAAAAGTGTAAAAAAATTAGACACTATTTTAAAAAAAAGAATGGCTCATCGCCATTTTTGACAATAAAAATTTGACTGGAACTCCCTCTCATCGTAATTTTGCATCATCACAACTAACTTTTACCGGACTATTATCCGCTATGAAAGAAACCTTCAAGAGCATTATATACATAACACGGCGATTTAAATTGCCGTCAACCCTTAACATATTGGGTCTGATTTTGGCATTTGCCACTTTCTACCTGCTCATGACCCAAATCCGCTATCAGGCTTCCTACAATCACGGTGTGAACGATTACGAGCGGTTATACCGGCTGGAGTGTAACTACACTTATCCTGAATGGGGATTCAGCGACAACATCTGCCGTCCCTTTGCCGAAGCCCTGGAGCGCGTTACACAAGTCGAGTCCTACTCCCTCGTCAATAGCGACATCGCACTCTTCACGTTCGTCAAGAATGACGAAGAAATGGTATTCACGGCAACCAATGGCAACAACACTGTGGTGAGCGCTCTCGCAGGCAAACCGATTGACGGCAGTATCGAGTGGGACGACAAGGACCAGGGTGGACTCATCATCCCTGCCAGCATTGCCCGCACCTACTTCGGGACAACTCAGGCTGCTGGGGATTCGATGATCATGAACTATGACGGCGAAACGTTTGGCATGAAAATCAAAGGTGTGTATGAAGACTTTCCCGAGAACAGTGAATTAAGAAACTGCATCTATATGAACCTGTGGGACAGCGAGAAAGGGTCTCTCAATTTCAGCCAGAAGTGCTACGTGAAACTCAAGGAGCCCCTTCAGAATCTGGACGCCGTTAACCAGGACATCAAAAAAGCCATCATCGATGAGATCAGTGACTCATTATTGTTATTGAACAATAATCCACAAGATGTGCCATTGATCAAGGAGACGATTCAGAAGACTCACGTGAGGCTAACACCATTGAAAAACAGCTATTTTGAATCCTCCACCTATACCGAAGGCGATAAGGGCTATAGGGGAATGTTCGTCTTCCTCATCCTGGGCAGCATCATTGTTGTTGTGATTGGCACCATCAACTTCCTGAACTGCACCCTCGTCGAGAGCCCCATGAGAATTAAAAGCATCAACACGAGGCTAGTACTTGGAGCAGCCAGATCAAAGATGCGCCAACGTCTCATCACCGAGTCGGTCATCATATCGGTAACCTCTTGTCTGGTTGCACTCGCTGTGTGCTCACTGCTTTCCCTGATGCCTCCCGAGAAGTTGCTCATGACGGGTAGCATCGCTTTGAAAGATCATTGGTCACTGGCATTAGTGATTTTTGCCATGTCCTTTGTGCTTGGTATCATCGCAGGATGGTACCCTGCAAAATTTGCCACATCATTCCAGCCGGCCATTGCACTCAAGGCGTCATTCGGACTCACTCCACAAGGCATCAGACTACGCAACCTGCTCGTATTCTTCCAGCTGTTGGTATCCATCATGATGGTTACTTATATCGGCGTCCTATACATGCAAAGCCGACACATCTTCAATTCCGATTACGGTTTTGACAAGGATCAGATTTTGATGACCGGAATCCCCCTGCAATTGAGTGAAGACAGTGTGAGCCGCCTATGTCAAGAGCTAACGACTTTACCCGGAATTGCGGGCATTTCACGCTCCAGCAATCAGTTGGCCTCAACTGACGGCCAATACATGATAAGAGCCGATATCGATGGGGAACCATTCATGTACCGTATGATTATGGGTGACCCCGATTATATGCGCGTTATGGGCATCAAGATCACAAGAGGACGTGATTTCCTGCCGAACGACACTGCGGCCATCATTGTTAACGAGATTGCTTGTGACTCGATCGAAAAGTTACAACTTGGCAGAAAGGTGTCAATTGGTTTCGGCGGCAACAGTCAAGACAGCGCGACCGTCGTGGGTGTGTGCAGGAACATACGCTACGGCACGATGCGCATGACCCAGAACCAGCCTTTCTTCTTCATTGTTGACAAAAAAACCAGCTTGGATAACCTGAATATCCGTATCGCTGACAATGCTGACCGTGACCAAGTATTTCAGCAGGCAACAGACCTCATCAAGAAGTACAGCAGTTCTGACGCATCTCAACTCGTCACATTCAACAACCAGTTGTATGAAACCTATCATTACGAATTGCTTTACTTCAGGCAGACCTATACGATTTCGCTCATCTGTATTATTCTCACCCTCGTCGGGTTGTTCTGCCTGACCATGTTTGAGACCGAGTACAGGCGCAAGGAAATCGGAATCCGCAAGGTTGCCGGCGCCACGACAAGCGAGATTGTCAGGATGCTGAGCAAGCACTATGTGACACTCATTATCATCAGTTTTGTCATCGCTGCGCCAATTGCCTACCTACTGGGCAAACTCACACTCAACTACTTTGCCGACAGCACGCCCATACACTGGTGGATATTCCCGCTGGCACTGCTGTTAGGTGGCTCTATCACCCTCGGCACAGTAATCCTGCAAAGCTGGCGCACTGCCCGTGAAAATCCTGTCAACAGCATCAAAACAGAATAATTCCATCAAACCAAAGGATAGAGAATTAATAACTAGAAACTAAGGACTAAAAACAAGGGACTAAATATGATTCAACTTAGCAACATAAAGAAAGTGTATCACTACAGCGAAGTATATACCGTCGCACTGGGTGGTATCAACCTTGAAGTAAACGAAGGGGAGTTTGTCGCCGTCATGGGACCCTCGGGCTGCGGAAAGACCACGCTGCTCAATATCATCGGGCTGCTCGACAATCCCAGCGAGGGTAATTACCTGCTTGATGGGGAGGAAGTCGCAAGGCTCAGCGAGAGTCAGCGCACCGCCCTGCGTAAGGGCAAAATCGGCTTCATTTTCCAGAGTTTCAACCTCATCGACGAGTTGACTGTGGAAGAGAATGTCGAACTGCCACTCAAGTACATGGGTGTCCCTGCCGAGGAACGTAAAAAACGCGTTATCGACGCCCTGCGCAAACTCAATATCTCTCACCGCGACCGCCACTACCCTAACCAGCTTTCTGGCGGTCAGCAGCAACGTGTCGCCATCGCCCGTGCACTCGTTTGTAACCCGCGACTGATCCTCGCCGACGAACCTACCGGCAATCTCGACAGCAAGAATGGAAAGGAAGTGATGGAAATGCTCGCCCAACTCAATGACGAGGGCACCACCATCATCATGGTCACCCACTCCCAGCGCGACGCTTCCTATGCCCAGCGCGTCATCAACATGCTCGACGGCTTCCTCGTCGAGAACACCGTCTTGTAACACTCAAAATTTTTAAAAACAACCCACATCTCCAGAAAGACACAACAACAGCAATAAGTACAATAAATACAATATAATTAACTGATTATCAGTAAAATAATTTGTATTTATTATACTTATTGATTTCTTTTTTTTATTCCAAGAAGGGTGGTTGTTTTCGCTTAGCGTGGGATTATTTCTTTTCCAGCAGGGTGACGTTCTCGACGTGGTGGGTGTGCGGGAACATATCCACGGGCTGGATTTCCATGACACGGTATTTCTCGTCGAGCATGGCGATGTCGCGGGCCTGGGTGGCGGGGTTACAGCTCACATAGACGAGACGCTGTGGTTCGGCATTGAGGATGACCTTCACCACGTCCTCGTGCATACCGGCACGGGGCGGGTCGATGATCATGACCTCGGGACGGCCGTGCTCAGCGATAAACTCGTCGGTGAGCACATCCTTCATATCACCTGCATAGAATAATGTGTTCTCGATACCGTTGACGCGGGAGTTTAATTTGGCATCCTCGATGGCCTCGGGCACATACTCGATGCCGATGACCTGACGGGCCTGGCGGGCCACGAAGTTGGCGATGGTGCCTGTGCCTGTGTAGAGGTCATAGACCAGTTCATCGCCCGTCAAGGCAGCCATGCGACGAGCCACCTTGTAGAGCTCGTAGGCCTGGCGGGAATTGGTCTGGTAGAAGGATTTGGGACCCACGCGGAATTTCAGACCCTCCATCTCCTCCTCGATATAGTCGCGGCCGCTATAGGTGATAAATTCCTGGTCGGCCAGCGAGTCGTTGACCTTGAGGTTGACGACGTATAGCAATGAGGTGATCTGCGGGAAACGGTCACGCACGGCACTCATCACATCCTCGATGGCAGCCTTGTCGTCCTGACCGAACACGATGACCTCCATCACCTCACCCGTGCTGGCAGTGCGCGTCATCGTCATGCGGATAAAGCCTTGCTGCCCGCGAATGTCATAGAAAGAATAGCCCTTCTCGACACAGAGTGCACGGATAAACAGGCGCATCTCATTGCTGATGTCGTCCTGCAACCAGCAGCGTTTGATGTCCAGCACTTTATCAAAGGCGCCAGGGATATGGAAGCCTGCCGCATTGCGGTCGGGGAACTCTTCCCCACTCTCCAGCTGCTCACGCGTGAGCCAGCACTTGTTCGAGAAAGTGAATTCCAGTTTGTTACGGTAATGCGACGTCACTGCCGACCCCAGGATGGGATTGATGGCGGGAATGGGCACCTTGGCGATACGCTCCATCGCATCCACCACCTGCTGCTGTTTACACTGCAACTGATAGTCGTAGGGCAAATGCTGCCACTTACAGCCGCCGCACAACCCAAAGTGCTCGCACATCGGTTCCACACGCAATGGGCTCGGTTTCACCAGGCGCTCGATATGCCCTTCGGCATAACTATGCTTCTTGCGATCAATCTTCAGGTCAATCACATCACCAGGCGCACCAAAGGGCACAAACACCACCAGGTCGTTCCAGCGCCCCAGGCTCTTACCCTCGGCCGCCACACCCGTAATCTCAAAATCCTCAATTACCGGAATATCTTTCTTCTTCTTTCTCATAATCGCCCACAAAGGTACAAAGATTTCTCAAACAACGACAACAACCCACAAACAACAACTCTTATGATGCTTCCAAAATGCGAAATTTGTAAATCCAGAATGCCATTCAACCCAAGCGCATATTACCGAATCTCACGCTAAGACTCTAAGTTATTATGGCATCCGCACATCTATCTTGCTGCCTATGAATTAAGCGAATTTATCGAATTGTGCTTCCGCATTCGTGAGGCAAGTTGGCGAAATGGTTACCGCCCCATCTTATCAATCGTTAATAAAGGTTAAATATGCCAATTTCGACAATAATCCTCTCTCGTTTATGTAATTTTGTAAAAGTAAACTATACTATTGATTAGAATTCATTTTTACTAACCTAAAATATCCTCAAATATGGCCACAGACAATCCAAACAAATCAGATCAAGACAAACAATTTCTGAGATTCATATCCCAAATTTCTCACGAGCTATTAGCTCCATTAACTGAGATGATTTATGACAATGATTTTATTGTTAATTTTGCTGAAAGAGATCCAGACAATATCTCAAAACGACATCTCATATCAGCACTTCGTGAGAATATTAATAAGTCCATATATCTAAAACATATCATTAACGAATTGACGTACTTATATTCTCCAAGCGAAAAAAGCCCTAATTATAACATAGTGAAACAAGATAATCCTAAAAGAATTCTGCTAGATGCAATTCTTTTATTGGAAAAAGACGCTCATTCCAAAGGGATTTCCATTAGAACCAATATTTCGGAAATGCCTCCCATTTATTTCGATAAGGACCGAATGATGCAAGTATTCCTAAATCTGCTTAAAAATGCGATCAGATATGCTGACTGTAATACTGATATTGATATCTTCTATAACAAAAAAGAAGATGGATTCCACGAAATACGTTTCACTAATTTCGGAATAGGAATCCAAGAAGATGAGAAAGAGGCTATCTTTGAATTATTCTATCGTGGAAAAGAAGCTACGAACAAGTTCCAACAAGGAACTGGCACGGGTCTATATATCGTTCGCGACATCATGAGAGCCCACGGGGGTGATTGTTATGTCCGTTGCCTTAATAACCCCACAGAATTCGTAATTACATTACCAAACAAGCATTAGACATATATCTATATTATTATGGCAAAGAAAAAATCAAAAGGGAGAAACAAGGTCTTATACTTTGACAATGAGCTTTTTATCCCATGCACCCTTGTTAAGAATTTGGAATTATTCGGTTGGAACGTCACTCTTGTTAGTGAGAGTGATGAACTATTCGAGCAACTTCGAAATCACCTATTCGACATTCTCATTTTAGACATCATGGCACCTATTCCAGAATTAAAAAATGAATATGTTATCTTTAGCAAGAGTGATTTAGAAGAAATGGATGGAGGGATACACACAGGTATTGTTCTTGCAAAGAAAATTTGGGAAATGGATTCATATAAAAACATTCCCATATTATTCTTTTCATCAATGCATTTTCCAGATTCAATCCATCAATTCATGAACAAGGGTAAAAAATGTGATTTTCTTTGCAAGCCAGAATTATCAAGAAAAATCAACGAGCGTCTTGATCTTTTGTTAAACTCATAATCTCAACTATTATGAAAAAGATACTTTGTATTATATCATATAGTATAGTCCTACTTCTTCTTAGTGCTTTTACTACACCTCTCATCTTAAGAATCACTCCAAGCATAACATTAGAGCAACAGAACTATTTGGACACTTTTATTTTTATTTTAACACTGATTGTTGCCGTAATTGCAGTCTTATTTGCCATTATCGGCATATATGAGTTTTCTCAAATTGAAAGAATAAAAACAAAACTAAGTTCTTTTGAAAGTAGGATGAACGAGATAAAAAACGTTATGGCAATTCATAATCAATCAATGCAGCAAATTAATGAGTTTCTTTACAAATCATCATTAAGAATTGCCGAGAACACTGATTCCTTAGACTTGTTAGAAGAAGCTACACTTCATTATCATATAGCAACACTATACTGTTCAAACTTTTGTTCAGATGATTCAGATTCTTCTATCGACAAAGATGCTGCTTTTGATTATATCCAACAGAAAGGATCTCCAGATGTAATCAGATATTTAGAATATATTGCAAATCACGATACTGATAAAAACAACAGGCACCGTGCATTAAAAGTTATTGGCTCTATCGAAAAAGCCAATTCAATTAGAAACAAATGATTAATCAGAGAATGACAAAGATATTTTGTAATTTTTCTATCTCTGATAGTTTTCATATAAAGGAATGTGACTTAAAATAATAACAGAGTTTTACATTTTGACGATGGGTCTTTTATTACTCAAGCTTTTGACATGAATTTGAGATTTACTTGCTTGGGTTGTCACTCCTGTTTCTAGGGTTGATGTTTTATATGGAGAACTAAGAATAACCAGTGATATAATGGATATAATGGATATCATAGTACCACTGCCATCACTAATTAACAAAAGTTAAAAATTGGGATTTAATTCTTTTTCTCAACCATTTCCCCTATTTTTGTAATCCCAAACAACACTATTGATTAATATTCATTCAATTCCTCACCTCTATAGCCACAGATGGAAACTAACAAAACAGACATATCTTCAATTAGCACTTGTGATTCAATATTGAAACACATTATCAACTGTGCCAACGCTGCCCTCCAGAACGAAGATGCCTTCCAAAAGGCGATGCTTGAGCTTGCATCTGAATTAAGAAAAGTTTTCGACAGCGATTTCTGTTCAATCGGAATTGTCACTGATGGATATGCTGAGGATTGTATAAGATCTTATAAAGAATTTGAAGATGAAGAGCTATCTGAACAACAAAAAATCTTTCTTAAATCTTTTAAGCGTGCAAGCTTAGATGAAGATACATATATAGTTTGCAAAGCATTAAAATTGAATAAAAATATCTTTTTCCCTCAAAAAGAAATCAATCAATTTAATAACAATAAGTATTATCCATCTATTTTAACTTCAGGACATCTGATAGACTCATACGTTTTTCCTCTTCGAGATAAAGAAAAGAAGATTTTTGGATACATCCAATTCATTAACTCAAAAATGGACATTGACTATCAGCGAGCTATATTCCCATATAGCGATGCTCTTCTAGGCCTTGTCCAAATCATCATCAACAACCAAAAGAAGCAACAAGAACTCGAAAAGAAGCAACAAGAACTTGAAAAACAGAACAATCGAATCCGAGATTTTGACTTCTATAATGAAGTACAAGATAATAAAAACAATGTAGAGAAACTTTTAGATAAAATAATGGAGTATTTTTCTAAAGAGTTTAATGCCGCCGTTATTTCATTCAGGATTCCCTTACTTAACTGTTCTAATAAAGAGCTAATATTCTATCTCAGAAGAGTCTTTGTTCATGAATCATTTGATAAAGCTAATCTAAATGAGTTAATAGAACAATACCATAAAGAACGGTTTGTAAAAGATAAAGGCAACATGAAGGTTGCCGAAGAGCTAAGATGTGACATTCAAGGCCATATTGAAAGTTTATCAGATACTGATTTCTCACAATTTAATCTTGATTTGGATGACAAAACCCTTGTCATGCCAATTTTTCGTGACATTGACCAAGAATGCACGAACCCTTTACAAAATAAAGATCAATATTGCGAAAAAAAATGCAATGAAAGATTCAAAAGGCTATATGGTATTTTTAGACTCCGTATTTCAAAAAAAAATATATCTAATAACAACGAACTTTTTTTTCTTGATTACGAAGAAACAAAAGTCCGACTCGCTTACCTCTCAAAACAAATAACACTGCTATTTAATTCAATTGTCGACAAACACGAAAACGAATCATTAAAAATATTTCAAAATGAGTTAAGAAAAAGCTCTTTTATAAAGATTAAAGATTTTGATAAAAGCTGTGTCGATATCATCAAAAAATCTGTACATGCAATAATTTGCTCCATCTACAGATTTAATGATAGAACAAAACGTCTTTACCTTAGTGCAACTACCGCAAAAAAGATTCATTTTGTTAACATGAATGAAGAATTAGAGACAAGTAATATAATAAAGAGTTGCTATATACATATTAATTCTAAAAAAAACGTATTAACTCAAGTGTTTAATTCTAGTGTCCCAAAAGCAAAATATGTACTCAATATGCTGGATACAAGTGTTCATGAGTCTCCTTTTATTGAAGTTACAGGAAAGGAGCAAAAAGTTAACAATCAATCCGCGATGGTTGTTCCTATGATTAAAAAAGATGGATCTTTAGCTGGCATAGTTTTATTGCTTGGAAAGGAAGAACTCAAACACTCCATTTCAACTGCCTATTGGGAGCATGATATCACGCATATTAGCTTCATTGTTAATATTCTAACTCGAATATCAGAATCTGATACTGAAAGACTTACTTTCTTATCTCAATTGTCTCATGAATTATTGGCTCCAGTAAATGAACTTGTCACAAACAATGAACTTACTGTAAAATCTGCAGAAAAAAAACCTGACAGTTTTACAAGACGCCAACTGATTTCAAAGCTTCGTGAGGATATTGACCGTAATATGCTGTTTAAATACATTGTGAGTGATACTGAATTTATTTATTCATCCACTGATCAACTTGTTGATTACAATATCGTCAAACAGGATAAGCCTCAACAGGTTTTATTAGATGCTATTCGATTGCTTGAAAAAGAAGCAGAATATAAAGGGGTTAAAATCAAAACATATATTTCAAAAATGCCCCCTTTATTTTTTGATAAAGAGCGCATGATGCAAGTATTTCTTAATCTTCTTAAGAATGCCATAAGATATTCTAGAAGCAACACAGAAATAACAATTTCCTATAATCAAACAGGAAACAATTTTCATGAGTTATGTTTTTCTAACTACGGTATTAGTATTAATGAACAGGAACGAGAGAGTATTTTTGATTTGTTCTATCGTGGACAAGAAGCAAAAAATAAATTTATACGAGGGACTGGTATCGGCCTGTACATAATCAGAAATATCATGAAAGCCCACGGAGGGAATTGTTTTGTGAGTAAACTTAATAATCCCACTGAATTTGTAATTACTCTAAAAGATAATCATAACAATAATTAAATACTATCCAAACATGAGCAGACCACGCAAAACAATATCTAACAAAATTGGCGAAAACAATACTCAAGAGAAATCGAAAAAAGTCTTATACTTTGATGATGAACCATTCATTGCAGATTCTCTCTCAAGAGTTTTAGAGTTATTTGGAAATGAGGTTACACTTGTCTCTAATATTGACGATTTATGTACTAAACTCAAAAAGTGTGAGTTTGATATCCTCATTTTGGACGTAATGGCTCCTATACCAGAAACTAGTAATGATTTTTTTAATTTCAGCCAAGATGACATTGATGAAATGATGGAAGGGATGAATACTGGTGTTGTACTAGCCAAGAAAATTTGGGCTTTGCCTCAGTACAAGGACATGCCCATTTTGTTCTTTTCAGCAAAAAAGAGTCCATTTCCAGAAGATCCTGAGTATTTCAATAATCGCAAATGTGCTTATCTAAGAAAGCCAGAGTTGGCAATTGTTATTAGTGAGCAGATACAATCATTGTTGAATAAAAAATAAATTCCATTATGTGTAATAAACAATTGAGTGAGGGAAATAATCCTAATACAAAAGACAAATCAGATGCTAGAGCCATAATAAGGCTTTATAAGCGCCAAAGATGTTGGTTGCGACTACTCACCATTGTCCTATTAGTTATATCTATCATATCATTTATATCTCTCACGAAATCGTGTGATTCTAATCACTATACCTCATCAACATCCACAATAACAAGAGAATCTAGGGATACATTAACAACTATCAATAACTCAGCTTTGCCTGCCACTAAAAACAAAATAAAACATCAATTAGAGAATAAGAACGATACATCTATAAAAACAATTTCTTCTAGCATCACAAAGACCACAAATAATAGTTCAAATGATCTATTAGATAGCATTGTATATAATTTAACTTTAGCCGTCAACTCTGTTAATAATGTGCTAACAGGGGGATCTATTGCGCTTGGCCTCATCACATTATTTATTGGAATTGCTGGACTTTTCGGGTTTCACACTTTAAAAGAGGATATAAAGGAACATAAAAGAGAAATATCCAAGTATGTACGAAAGATAGAATCACTAGATAAGAGAGCCAAGACTAATAGAACAAAAGAAACTGCATATAATAAAAGTATTGAGTCCATTTCACACTGCATAGCTCATATCGGTAACGGACTTGACAATTCTGTACAAGCGCTAGCAACTCAAATGGGTATTGCTGAGAGACAGCTATCAGACAAAGAAAACAATAAGAATCAGAATGACGAGAGTTCAAAAATGAGAATCATACTTGAAGATATTACTCGCAACATTAGAATAATGCAGCTTTACCAACTTTGTTTGAACAATAAACCTAAAGATACATTTGCACTCTTTGCACACTTCAAAGCGGCAGGAACTGAGTCGGATTATCTTCATCTTCAATATGTTGCTGATAATTGCTTAAATAAAGACATATCTAAAGAAGCTCAGGAGACTAAAGGATATATTAGCAATAGATTAGAAAGAGAAAAAGAAGCTAAGAAACTGGAAGAAGCTAAGAAACAGGAGGAAGCTAAGAAACAGGAAGAAGAAGCAAAAAAACAGGAGGAAGCTAAGAAACTGGAAGAAGCTAAGAAACAGCAAAAAAGAAAGAAAAAGGACCCTAATGAGAAAAATAGAAACGATAATAGTAATGATTTATATTAACGTCAATTAAAGACTTGGTATTTTTAAACAGATCAATATGAATATCAAAGTTTACACTTGATTATACAAAATATAATTGAATAACACCATTGCTTCCTTTCCTATTGTTTCTTACTCTCCTAGTTGGGAGTTGATGTAGGTGCGGCTGAGGCCGAGGGAGACGGCGGTGTCGATGTCGCGGGCCATGTCGTCACGCTGGAAGCGGAGTTTGTTCAATTTGGCGCGCAGGAGGTACAGATAGGGGTCGTTAGGGTTCATTTCCAGGGCGGTGCGGATGTCGTCTTCGGCGTCGTTAAGGCGTTTCATGGCCAAGTAGCAGTCGGCGCGGTGGCCCAGGAGTTGAGCACTGGGCTGGACTTTGATGACCTGGGTAAATAGTTCGGCGGCGCGGCTGTGGTTGCCGTTGCGTTTGTGCAACAGCCCCATGCCCTCATGATACAAGCCCGAATTGGGGTTGATGCGCTTAATCTCATTAAACAGTTCCTCAGCCCGCTTGGTGTCACCACGTTCCATCGCCAGCACACCTAGCGAATAACGCGCCTCGGTGTCATACAGGTCGAGCTCGCACACGCGCTCATAATCATCTATCGCACGTTCGACGCTATCCATCTCGACGTAGAGTGCTGCGCGGTTCAACAACAGCGTGACGGCATGGGGCGTCATATCCAGGGCCAGCGAATAATTCTTCACGGCATCGGCGAGTTTCCCTTGATAGCGCTGCAGCGTAGCTATATTGCTCAGCACCATCGAGTTACCGGGGTTATCGGGGTCGGCCTTAAAAGCCTTCAAAAGCCACTGCTCCGCCATCGCCCAGTCATGGTTATAGATATAAGTCTGTGCTGAGTCAACACACTGAAAATAAGGTGTCTCGGTGTCAATGTCAGCGATGACGCGCGGCTCCACCTTAGTCTGCGGTTTCAGCCCTTGCTCCACCTTCATATTTTCTTCCCCAATCGAATTCACCACCTGAGCACAAGCCTGCCCCCAAGCCAGCGCCACAGCCAAAACAATCAATATCGATAATATCTTCTTCATTAATTATATCGCACCCAAACTCCTAACTTCTCACTCCTAACTCCTCACTCCTAACTATTCACGTGTACATCCATCTGCGGGAACGGGAAGCGGATGCCATGCTTCGGCAACTGCTTGTAAAGCTGCTCATTCACGTCATAGAGCACGCCCCAATAGTTGGCAATCTCGGTCCACGCCCTCACGATCAGGGTCACCTGACTCTCGTCAAGACTTTCCACATTCACGCTAGGCGTGTAGTTGGGTTTGGGCAGCAGGGCAGCAAGTTTCGCCTCATGTTCTTCGCGCAGTTCTTCAGCGCGACGGCGATGCCAATGGAACAGGCGTTTCCACCACGGATCGGCCTTCTCCTCCTCTTGGGGCTTCTCCTCCACGGGTTGCTCGGTCTCCTTGACGTCGGCATCGGTGTGAACGATGCGCTCGTCGGATGCCAAAATATCGAGGGCGACCTTACGGGCCACATCCACGTCGTCGCCATAGCTGATGCCCACACGCCATTCCACACGGTGGTAAGGCTCAGCACTGAAGTTCTTCAGCGAACTCGTGGCAAGTCCGCCATTGGGGATGACGATGCGGTCATTATTATATGTGTTAATGACGGTGTTAAAAATCTGGATTTCCTTCACCGTGCCCTTCAACTCGCCAAACTCGATATAATCCCCCACCTTGTAGGGCTTCAACAACAAGATAAGCACACCACCGGCAAAGTTCTGCAACGTACCGCTCAATGCCATACCGATGGCGACACCAGCACTGGCAAAGATGGCGATGAACGAACTCGTCTCGATGCCCAGCACGCCTATCACCGTGATAATCAACAGGAACAGCAGCGTAATCTTGATGAAAGACAGCAGGAACGATGTCAGCGACCGGTCAAAGCCCTTGGCCACCATGATGGCACGCACCACACTGTATATCTTGTTGATGATGAACTTGCCGATGTAGAAAATCAGGATGGCGGCAAGGATGCGCAAGGCGAGCGAAATCATCTGGTTAGACAGTGAAGTCACCAGACTCCCCAAGTCCAAATACTTGAATTTATCCACGATCTTACCCGGCGTCATCGCCGCAATCGAATCCGGGTGCAACTGGTTGGCCAACGAGTCCACCTGAGCCGTCACCACATTGGTCGCCTCCTTAATCTTATTGGCAGCCACCGTATCAGGCGCCACAGGCACCTGCATCAATATCTTATTCAATAACATCATTTCTCATTTCTATGATTTAACGGCGGCAAAGATAACACCAACCCATCAAAAAAAACCTTAATTCCCCGCTAAATAACGTCAACACCTGTTGAAAAACACTTTCCCATGCGAACTCAAGGTGTATAACTGCAACATTTTGGCACAAATATTGTTTTTTATTTTGCCAGTCAATAAAGAACGATTAATTTTGCGATATAATTCAGTGACTCAGTTATGATAACACTTCAAGAATGTCTGTCAAAACTTGCCGATTTCAAGCAAGAGCATGGTGAGCAATTTGGTATCACCCGTCTTGGTGTGTTTGGTTCTGTCGCTAGACAAGAAAACACTGATGATAGCGACATTGATATCGTTGTCGAGGTTTCAAAGCCCACGTTATCTCTCATGTACCAATTAAGGCAGACGCTCTCCAGTGTGCTGGGGCGTACCGTTGACCTCGTGCGGATGCGCGACTCACTCCGACCTGTCTTTAAATCGACCATTCAACAAGAAGCCATATTCGTATGAAAGACACATCCATCACTACAAGAGAGAGGCTTCTTGAAATTATCGAGAGCATTGACTTGATCACCAGTTGGAGTGAAAATATTAATCAGCCAATTGATTTCTTGACCACACCTCAAAGCATAATGGCCTTTAACGCCTGTGTCATGCGCTTGCAGGTCATTGGCGAACATGTTGGGAAATTGCTCAAAAATGAAGCCAATTTATTGGAGAAATACAACGAAATACCATGGCTAGCTATATATGACATGCGTAATATTATATCCCATGAATACTCACACATTGATGAAGACGTTGTGTTTTCTACCATTAAAGAAGACCTACCATCCCTGAAATCAGTCATTGAACAAATGCTGAACAGCAAGGATTAATCGCTTCATTCATAGTCATTTTCATTTTCTTTTTTCATTCAGTTTTTATTGAAGTAGTCCACCTTTTTGGGAACAAAATCGCTTAATACGATTATCTTTTTTTATTACTAGGGTTATTGCATAAACCTTTTTTGCACTACCTTTGCAGCCGAAAAAATCAATAATTGAGTTATTCTTAATATTTATTAGATTTATGAAGAAGAATTTTGTTTTTGCTCTGATCACCCTTTTGGCTTCCATGACAATGCATGCACAGGATCAGGTGCAGCCTTATTTCACTGTAGATCAACTGCCTGACTTAATCAAGTGTCTGCCCGCACCTCCCGCATTTGACAGCCCTGAATTTGCTAACGACATGATGCGTTTCTCATGGGGCAAGCAACAGCGCCTCAACCCTGAGCGTGCCGAGATTGCCAAGCGCGATGCCGTGTGGTCCTATGAGGCCCTGTTGGCCGAGTTTGACGTGCCCTTCGGCTTGCACATGAGCCCCGAGAGCACTCCTGAGATTTGGAAACTGATGACTACCAGCTTGACCACGACCGATGCCATGCGCGTCGCCCCCAAGGCCTTTTACCACCGCCAGCGCCCCTTTGAGCGCTTCCAGGACAAGATGCTCACCGACGAAGAGGCCGAACTGACTGGCGAAGGTTCCTACCCCTCTGGTCACACCATGCGTGGCTGGACTGCAGCCCTGCTGCTTGCTGAGGTCAATCCCGCCGCTGCCGACACCATCTTTGCCCGTGGCTGGATGTATGGTGAGAGCCGCGTGATTGTAGGTGCCCACTGGCAGAGTGACGTGGATGCCAGCCGTGTGGCAGCCAGTATCGCTTATGGTGCATTGCACGGCAGCCCTGAGTTCCTCGAGCAGATGAAGAAAGCTCAAGCCGAGTACCGTCAGCTGACTGGCCAGGAGACAAGCATCAATAATGTGATTGCTCCTGCACCTGCCACCAGCAATCAAGCCTACCGCATTGACGGTATCATGGCCACCGAGGACACCCGTGGCATCATCATCAGGAACGGCAAGAAAGTCCTCCGTCCATAATCGACTTACATTATATCAAACGACAACAACACCGGACAAGCCAAAAGTTGTTCGGTGTTGCATTTTTGTAGGGACTAGAGAGGATTTAGTGTAGTATTCTGAGATGGTCTATGCGTCGGCAAACACCTTGCCATCATCAAGAATGACCTGCAGCTTGGCGTACTCGCAGTGGAAGTCGTGTTGCAGACGGTCGAGATAGCGCGCACTCTCCCACTTGCACATGGGCAGATCGTGCAGCAGATAGTTGCCGCAAGCCTCGGGACGTGTGGCGGGCACCTCGGTTTGCTCGAGAATCCACTTGAGGCACTCGATGGTGAGCCTGCGCATATCCTCAACAGTATATGCTCCAGTCATGATGACATACATGCCTGTCAGGCAGCCCATTGGACCCACATACACGACGTCGTCCTTGGCCTCGCTGTTACGGAACCAGGTGGCCATGAGATGCTCCAGACTGTGCATGGCACCAGGAGCGACTGCGGGTTCCTTGTTGGGTTCGGTAATGCGCAGGTCAAACGTGGTGAAACCTTTATCCTCGCGTGACACATAGATGCCTGGTTTCAGGCGGGTGTGGTCGATAGTGAAACTTTGAATGACTTCCATATTATAACGTTTAGAATGATCAAAAACAGCAAAAGCAGGAGAGCTGAACAACGCTCAAAATCTGCCTTATAAAACCGATGCAAAGGTAAACAATATTTCCCAACCTGCGTGACATTGAAGATAAATATCCCCCACTGAAAAAGGAATGCGTTCTCTGATATAGGGAAATTTATGGGGTTTTGTGTGTGACTTGCAGAAAAAATATGTACCTTTGCACCCAAATTTGTAAAGTACATTATTAAAAAAGATGAAGAAATTCAACGAATACAACGGATTTAACCTGTCAGATATCAACAAGGAAGTCCTGCAGCAGTGGGACAAGGAAGATGTTTTCGGACGCAGCATCAGTGAGCGCGAGGGCGCACCAGCATACGTGTTTTATGAGGGTCCTCCCAGTGCTAACGGTATGCCGGGCATCCACCACGTGATGGCTCGCACGATCAAGGACATCTTCTGCCGCTACAAGACCATGCAAGGTTTCCAGGTGAAGCGCAAGGCCGGTTGGGACACCCACGGTCTGCCCGTCGAGCTGGGCGTTGAAAAAGCCCTCGGCATCACCAAGGAGGATATCGGCAAGAAAATCTCCGTCGATGAGTATAACGCCACCTGCCGCAAGGAGGTGATGAAATACACCCGCGAGTGGGAAGACCTGACCCACCGCATGGGCTACTGGGTAGATATGAACGATCCCTACATCACGTTCAAGAACAGCTATATCGAGAGCCTGTGGTGGCTCCTCAAGCAGCTCTACAACAAGGGCCTGCTCTACAAGGGTTACACCATCCAGCCCTATTCGCCCGCTGCCGGTACCGGCCTCAGCTCCCACGAGCTGAACCTGCCGGGTTGCTACCGTGACGTGAAGGATCAGACCGTTACCGCCCAGTTCACTGTGTTGAGCGGCGACGAGCACCCCGTTATCAAGAAGATTCACGAGGTTGCCGACCAGGGCTTCAACGACGCTTATGTACTGGCATGGACCACCACCCCGTGGACCCTGCCCAGCAACACCGCCCTGTGTGTGGGCAACAAGATTGACTATGTCGCTGTCGAGAGTTTCAACCCCTACAACGGCAAACCCGCCATCTACCTGCTCGCCGAAGCCCGCCTCGACGCTTACTTCAAGCCCGAAGGCAAGGACCAGCCCCTTGAGTACAAGGCTGGCGACAAGGTGGTGCCCTACAAGGTAATCGCCTCGTTCAAGGGTCAGGATCTGCTGGAGATGCGCTATGCACAACTCTTCCCCTGGGTGAAGCCCGTTGACAAGATTGACGGCAAGGTTGTGGGTAACGACAACGGTTTCCGCGTCATCCCCGGTGACTATGTGACCACCGAGGACGGTACCGGTATCGTACACATCGCGCCTACCTTTGGTGCCGATGATGCCCGCGTTGCCAAGGCCGCTGGCATCCCCGCCCTGTACATGATCAACAAGAAGTTGGAGACCCGCCCCATGGTGGACCTCACGGGTAAATACTATACCATCGAGGACCTTGACGAGGAATTTGTCAAGAACTTCGTCAACGTAGAGCTCTACAGCGAGTACGCCGGCCGCTGGGTCAAGAACGCCTATGACCCACAGTACACCGTTGGAGGCAAGTTCGACGAAGATGCAGCCAACAAGGCCGAGGACCTCAACATCTACATCTGCATCCGCATGAAGCAGGAAGGCACCGCCTTCAAGATGGAGAAGCACACCCACAACTATCCCCACTGCTGGCGCACCGACAAGCCCGTGCTCTACTACCCGCTCGACAGCTGGTTCA
>JAEEGL013750523.1_pt1 | contig 26568 bp, 17 predicted proteins | sample 9134231 | NCBI WGS metagenome assembly JAEEGL01 (sample SAMN16246548, study PRJNA631951) | gut metagenome | biome: gut microbiome; feature: rumen; material: fiber-attached | host: Bos | place: Iran: Karaj | collected 2018-10 | reverse complement strand
GATTATCAGCAATCACCGTGTGCTCTATGTGGGCAAGCAGAACGGTCACACGCCTTCCTATGACCATGCCCTCTATTACACCGACCAAAGCCGCTTCGCCGAGTGGATCCAGGAAATTGTGCGCTTTATCAACGATGAGGACCATCCCGTTCCGTTTCAGATCCATTGCCACTTGGGGGCTGACCGCACCGGTGTGTTCTCAGGGGTTCTTGCCGCGATGTGCGGCGCTGCGTGGGACGACATTGCTGCCGACTACATGCGCACCAGCGACATGCAGATTTCGGAATACCGTCACTCCAACCAATTGCGCTATGCTTTCTATCTGCTCACGGGCTTTGACCCGTTGATTCTGCCCTCAGGCTCCGATGCCGTGCCCACGGTATATACTGCCACCACGCTCGATGAAGCCATCGCTTCACACACTTCCTACAGTGGCGGAAAGGTGCTTTACAGCTATCCTGCCATCGGCACACCGCTGCCCACGTTGCAGGATGCCATCGCTGCCCACTTTGTCAATGGCGGCTACCTTGAGCAGGGTGAGATTGAGGCATGCGTTGCCAAGTTGCGTGGTGACGAGCAGCAGCCCACCGGTGTTGTCGATGTCCAAGCCGATAAGGGCGACAACAGTGTGCGCAAGGTCATCTGCAATGGCCAGGTGCTGATTATCCGCGACGGTGTCACCTATGACGTTTGTGGCCGCATTGTCACCCGATAAGTACCGCATATAGGCTTTAAGCTTCTATGTGAATAGGATTTTAATGGGTGCAATAATTACAAATCCTTGATTCCCAAAAAGGATTGTAATTATTGCACCCATTGTTTTCTTTTTTTTGTGGGGGTTACAGGCGGCGGACGAGGGAGATGAATTCCTCCTTGGGAATATCGGAGCGGTTGCGAACTTTCATGCGGTAGTTGTACACGGTCTGCGGGGAATAATGCAGGAAACTGGCAATCTTGGTGCTGTCGTTGATGCCCAGGCGAATGAGCGCATAGATGCGCAGTTCGGGAGTGAGCAGGTGTTTGCCCTTGATTTCAATCTGTTCGTCTGGTCGCAGCAGCGCGTTGAAACGTTCGATGAAATCGGGGAACAGTTCCAGGAAAATCGCGTCAAAATTGTCAAACAGCCGACTCAAGTCGTGTGCCATGGTCGAGGAACTCAGTTGCTCCTGCAATTCCTTGACTTTTCCCATCTTGATGCGTCCCAGCATCTTGGTGCGGTTGTTCTCGGTGTCACTGATGTATTTGGAGCACAGGTTGAACAACTGCCCGATGTATTCCTCCTTGATGCGGTTGCTCTCGACCAGCGCCTGGCCTTGTTCCCTCAACTGGCGGTTGAGTTCCTGCAGACTGTTGTTGCTCTCGGTCAACTGGGTTTGCATCACCCGCATCCTCTTGTTGCTGCGGTAGATGACCGTTAACAGCGCGGCAAGGATGGCAAGGACAAGGGTGCCGATGGCGATGAGAATGTTGCGGCGCACGTCGAGGGTGTGTCGATGATGGGTATAGGCAGCAGTGATGATGGGCAAGTATTCTCCCACCAGCGCCAGCCTGTTGCGCGCATTGCACGACATGACATCGTTGAGCGAACAGGTGATGTAACGGTAGGCGCGCTCGGTGTCCTGTTCCTGGTAGAGCAGCCACGCCAGCGACTGCAGCGACGTGTAGGTCTTGCTGCTGTTGCGCTTGTCGATGATGGCCGACATGGTGTAGCAATACTTGGCGCTCTCCAAATCATCCAGATTGCGGTAAGTGTCGGCCAACTCATACCAGTAAATCGCCGAGTTGGCAACAAGGTCGCCATGAGTCTCTCCAAACCGCAGGAGCCCTTCCAACGCCTCCTTGAAGCGTCCGTGGCTCTTGTCGATGGCACAACTGTTGACACACACCGTCAAGGTGTCGTGAACATTCACGAGATTGATGGTGTCGCGGTAGTGCATCAGCAGGGATTTGTATCGCGCCACTTCCTGGTCATCGGTGGTCATCTGGGAGAGGGAGAGCAGGATGCTGAGGTAGAGCGAGAAATATTGGGTGTTGTTGCCGATGTAGGCATTGTGCGGCATGGCATCGAGCACTGCCAGGGCGTCATTGAGTCTGCCCAAGCACTTCAGTGCATCGGCCTCGTCGAGACGTGCCGACAGGATGGAATCGGGGATATTGAGCCGGTAGGCAATCTGGACCCGCTGGCGGGCATAGTACAGTGCCGAATCGAGGCGATACTTGCGGTAGGTCTTGAACAGGGTGTGCGCCTGGTGGAAACGGGCCTCATCGTCCTCGGCGTTGTCAAAGGCAACCCGGTAGCCCACCAAATCCTGGTGCAGGCGAGCATCATAGACGGCGCTGCTGTCGATGACGGTATCCAGCACCTGCAGCAGTGAGTCAACATTGTAGCGACTCCCTGCACGGCTTGTGGAACAACACAGGCATAGCCACAGCATTGCGGCTACCCTCAGGATGTTCCCTACACGCATGAGTAATGAAGGTTTTTAGTACTGTTCGTCGGCGTTGGGGAAATCACCGCTCTTGACGTCGGTGATGTAGTTGCCCACGCTATCGATGATCTGTTCTCCCAGGTTGTTATAGACACGCAGGAATTTGGGCTTGAATTCGCGGTTCAGACCCAGCATGTCGTGCAGCACCAGCACTTGTCCGTCACATGCGCCGCCGCCACCGATGCCGATGGTGGGCACATTGATTGATTTGGTGACCTTGGCAGCCAGTGTGGCGGGAATCTTCTCCAGCACGATGCTGAAGCAGCCGATATCGGCCAGCACCTTGGCATCGGCCAGCAGTCGCGTGGCTTCGGCCTCATCCTGTGCACGTGTGGCGTATGTGCCGAATTTGTTGATGCTTTGAGGTGTGAGTCCCAGATGTCCCATCACGGGGATACCAGCACGCAGGACCATTTCGATAGCATCGCGCATCTCGCGTCCACCCTCCAGCTTCACACCGTCGGCGCCAGTCTCTTGCATGATGCGCACGGCATTGCGCTGTGCCTCCATGGGGTCGCCCTGATAGGTGCCGAAGGGCATATCCACAATCACCATGGCCCGCTTGACGGCTCGCACCACGGTGCGGCCATACACAATCATGTCGTCGATAGTGATGGGGATGGTGGTGGCGTTGCCTTGCATGACGTTACTGGCGCTGTCGCCAACGAGGATGATGTCGATGCCGGCTTGGTCAACAAGGGTGCCCATGGTATAGTCATAGGCGGTAATCATCGCGATTTTCTCACCCGAGGCGCGCATGTCGGCGATGCGCTTGGTAGTGACCTTGCGGGGGTCTGATACGGTATAGGTTGACATGATTGTTCTGTGATGTATAATTGATTATTCTAAGTGGCTGCAAATGTACATGTTTGCTTGCAAAGCGCAAAATTTTTGCATGGATTAAACCAAAAAAAACAAAAATCATCTAAATATTCGGTTTTTATTGCTAATTTTGGCGCACTAAATCAAACACATATTCTTTAAAAAACAACAAAACTACAATGAAGAAATTTTTATTATCACTCGCTATTATGGCATTTGCCGCTAGTGCATCGATGGCTCAGGCACCCGTTAAACCTGCAAAAGTTGTAGCTCCCAAGCATGAAAAGTGCGAGGGTCACAAAGATGGTCAGGCTTGCAACAAGCCCGCCGACCAGCAGTGTGACGACTGCAAGGCCGCTGCTAAGAAGCACGAGTGCAAGGAAGGCATGAAGGACTGCAAGAAGGCCGAAGGCATGAAGCACGAGTGCAAGGAAGGCATGAAGGACTGCAAGAAGGCCGAGGGCATGAAGCACGAGTGCAAGGAAGGCATGAAAGACTGCAAGAAGGCTGAAGGCATGAAGCACGAGTGCAAGGAAGGCATGAAAGACTGCAAGAAGGCTGAGGGCATGAAGCACGAGTGCAAGGAAGGCATGAAGGACTGCAAGAAGGCCGAAGGCATGAAGCACGAGTGCAAGGAAGGCATGAAGGACTGCAAGAAGGCTGAAGGCATGAAGCACGAGTGCAAGGACCACAAGGCAGGTCAGAAGTGCGACAAGCCCGCCGACCAGCAGTGCCCCGACTGCAAGGAAGCAGCCAAGAAGAACTGATGATCGATCAGTGAATTCTTGCCTTAATTAAGCTGCTAAAGGTTTAAAGACAAGAAGGACAAACAGGTATCATCCTTGCCCTTCTTGTCTTTTTTATTTTCGACTTTTGAATCGGGGGTGAAACTAACAACGCTCGTATTGTTATTTGGCATCGTGGCGTTGATGCCGATTGCTGCACAGTCTCAGAGCAATGGGGCGGCGCAGTGCCCTGTCGTGAAGATTGAGGTCGAGCGTCTGCCAGACATGAACCTTCCCCGATTGGGACACACGGTACTTAGTTTAAACGGTGAGCCAACGGTCATCGGCGGCCACACCACCAACTTTGTGCCCACGCCCACCCTCGAGTACTTCAAGGATGGGAAATGGCACCTGGTGGAGATGGCCTTTGCCCACGATGACGGCTGCGCTGTGGAACTCTCGACAGGCAAGGTGCTCATCTTTGGCGGTCACGAGAAAAACTTGGGCATTGGGCAAACCTACGAAGCCGAATTTTATGACCCTGAGACCCGTGAGTGTGAGGGCTTTGCTAGCACCGACACCAAGCGGGCAGCAGCATCGGCACTAGCAATGGATGGTGGTTGTGCAGTTATCGCCGGCAACTGGTATCACAAGGATGATATCGAGATGTATGACGGAAAGGTGGGGTTCACGCACGTGAAGGAGGTGAATATCGGCCGAAGCTCTCCGTACATCCTGCGCATCGCCAAAGATGATGCCATCATCGTTGGCGGATGTGATACCATAGGTCAACAAATCACCCTTCCAGTGGCTGACCGTCTGCATGGAGAGCCTTACCATGTGCCCTTGCTCGAAACGTGGAGAATGCTCATCGGATTCATGCCATGGCCCTCGACCAATCTCTTTATTGGCGACGAGGCCAAGGGGGACTATTCCTATCTGCTTCCTGTCAAGAATGATGAAGGACAGATGGCGATCGCTCGTGTCACCAATGGGGAGTTTTCGCTCCTGCAAACCGATGTGCCTATACCTAAAACCTGTCAATGGGGTGAAATCTTCTATACCATTAACTTCCTTGTTGACCGTAAATACCAGCGGGCTTATCTGCTGGGCTTGGATGCTCGGGACGTTGCAGTCCAAAGTGGCAAGGCCCGCATATATGTTGTCGCTATCGACTATGCCACGGCACCGGCCCATGTGACATTATATTACACCGATGTGTTAAGCGATGCGTCTAACGCTAATTCACCACTATTGACTCCCGATGGCGACATTATGCTGACGGGTGGAGCGCCTGAGGGTTCATTCTTCAAACCTACCGCCGCCACTTGGTTACTGCACGTCAGTCCTGATGACCAGAAGGCCAGTGTACATTGGCCCATGTGGGGATGGGGCATCATTCTGCTGGCCATTGCCGCCCTGGCGGCCTTGCTCATACTGTTGCAGCGTAGGAAAAATAAGTCAACTCAAAAACTAATTACTGTTGTCTCCACTGAACCGGATATTGTTACTGACACCCCCGTGGAAGACAGCCCAGAGACATTAGATAAAGGTGAGACTGATGGTAAAGATGGCATCGAGGATGACATTGAACTTATGCGTCGCATCTGCCAGCTGATGGAACAGCAGCAACTCTACCTGAACCCGAATTTGAAGTTGGTCGACCTGGCCACCACCCTAGGCACCAACCGCAGTGTTATCTCCAACTGTATCAACTCGCAGCGCGACTGCTCCTTCCCACATTTCGTCAATACTTACCGCGTTGCCCATGCCCAAAATCTGTTGCGCAATCAGCCCGACCTCAAGGTTGCCCAAGTGTGGATGAATGCGGGTTTCCCCAGCGAAGCATCCTTCTACCGTATCTTCAAGGCTATCACCGGCGCCACCCCTAACGCTTGGAAAACCAGTCATTAGTTTCTGCCATTTCACAGGTCCATTAACCCTCGCGACTTTGCGCTCTTGCGTGGCCCAATGTGGTGTTTAGGGTGATAATCATAAAAAATCGACTCTCAATTTATCTTTTGAGAGTCGGTTTTTACGTTTTGAGAGCCGTCGAGAGCGTCAAACCCTTAACTTTGCATGCAACTTTAACTAGCAAAAACATTTCTCCAAATTATTTTATCCCGAAGAGTCTGTAAACAATTAACATTATATATTAACTTTAAACTCGTAATGCGTATGAAAAAATTATTATTTCTCTTAGCAACGATGCTGGCAACCTCGTTTGGATTGCTGGCACAAGGCACTTCGTGGCAAACTGCTACGCTCATCACTAGTGGGTCAACCAAGACCGGAACACTCGACAACAACACAACCGAAGCTTGGTACAAGATCAATGTGACCCAGGAGGGACACGTTGACTTTGATGTAACAGCCACTGGGACTCTGACGTTCGGTAGCTGCAACCTAAATGGTTACTGGAATGATGCACTCCGTTATTATGCTGGTTTCGATGGCTATGGCAGTAATCATGAAACCTGTAATATCGTCAACGCGGGCAGGGGCACCTATTATATCAGGATTGTACGTTATGGTGGCAGTGGCACTTTCAAGCTGAAATATACGTTCACGGCCTGCTCCTTGTCCAATGACCCGGAGCCTAACGAGGATTACCAGCAAACCAGCCTGCTGCAGAGCGGCAGGACGGTACAGGGACGCCTGGGCTACCGTAACTCGGAAAACGAGACCGATAACGTTGACTGGTACAGGATTGAGGTTCCCCAAGAGGGCCATGTCGATATTACCGTTACCGGTACCGAAACCCTGACGTTCGGTAGCTGCAACCTAAATGGTTACTGGGATGATGCACTTCGTTATTATGGTGGTTTTGCTGGCTATGGCAATGATACGGCTACCTATAATGCCATCGATGTGGGCAGGGGCACCTATTACATCAAGATTGAACGCTATAACGGCAGCGGTGGTTACAAGCTCAACTATAAGTTTACGCCCTGCTCTCTGTCCAATGACCCGGAGCCTAACGGGGAGTACCAGCAAAACAGCCTGCTGCAGAGCGGCAAGACAGCACAGGGACGCCTGGGCTACCGTAACTCGGAGAACGTGACCGACGGCGTGGACTGGTACAGGATTGAAGTTCCCGAGGAAGGCCATGTCGATATCGTTGCTACCGGTACCGAAACCCTGACGTTCGGTAGCTGCAACGTATTTGGTTACTGGAATGATGCCATCCGTGAATATGGCGGTTTCTCTGGCTATAACAATGATACGACTATCTATAGTTCCATCAGTGTGGGCCCAGGTACCTATTACATCAGGATTGCACGTTATAACGGTAGCGGTGGCTACAAGCTGAACTACACGTTCACACCCTGCCCGCTGGCCAACGACGCTGAGCCCAACCAGGATTATCAATCCGCTGCTTGGCTGCCTAGCGGCAGGACCATGCAAGGACGCTTGGGCTACTGTAATTCGGAGAACGTGACCGACAACGAGGACTGGTATCGATTCACCGTTAACAAGGCAGGTGATGTCGAGTTCACCGCTACTGGCACCGAAACCCTGAGGTTTGCTACTTGTACAGTATATGGTGTCAGGGATGATGGATCTTTGTATAGCAAGGGTTATTTCACTGGCTATAGCAACTCCACTGCGACCTTTAGCGGTACCAATTTTGATGTGGGCACCTATTACGTCAGGATTACTCGCTACGACGGCAGCGGCGGCTACAGGCTGACCTATACCGGTCCCACTCTGACTGGTGATGTGGATAGCGACAATAAGGTGGCTATTACTGATATTGCCCGTCTGTCTGACAAACTCTTGGGTGTAAACAGCTCTTCTACGTTCTTTGCTCCTGATGCCGATGTGAATGGTGACGGCGTAATCAACATCAGCGACTTGGCTACTCTTGTCGATATCTTGCTCGCAAGTGGGCATTAATGTGATTTTGGATTAACTAGAATTGATGCACGATAAGTGATTTCGGGCTGGGGAACAACATCCTCAGCCCGATTTTTATTCCTTTTTTACACTTTAGGGCATATTTGGTCTAGCCTCGAATGAGGCTGAAAGGGTGTCGCAAAATTCAAATCTTATCCTAGGATTAAACCGAAAAAGCATAAAACATCTAATTATTCGCTTTTTATTGCTAATTTTGGCGCATAAAAACTGATTAAATGATAGAGTCAGCTTATTCCCTAAACCACTGAATGATGAGTCAACGGTGGTTTAACCTGGGATATTTTTCTGACTTTAACAAGACCCTAAAAAACGATGTCAACGGGAGGAATGAGAATTCTTGCAGTGATGTATAGCCTCATGGCATTGTTGCCATTGGCCATTCAGGCCAAGGGCGATGTGCAGTCCTGTCCCGTTGTGAAGATTGAAGCCGAGCGTCTGGCAGACCTGAACGTGCCCCGCGGTGGGCATACAGTGTTGCTGCTGAATGGCGAGCCAACGGTAATCGGTGGCCACACCACCAACTTTGTGCCGACGCCAACCCTCGAATACTATAAGGACGGTAAGTGGCACCTGGTGAAGACCGCATTCTCTCATGATGACGGTTTTGCTGTACAGCTCTCATCAGGCAAGGTACTCATTGGCGGTGGACATGAGCGCAATTTGGGCATCGGACAGAGTTACGAGGCGGAGCTCTATGACCCGCTGTCACACACCTGCGAGGGGTTTGGCAGTCTCGACACCAAGCGGGCATTGGCATCGGCCCTCGCGTTGGACAATGGTCGTGCTGTCATCGCTGGCAACTGGTATCACGATGATGCCATCGAGATGTTTGACGGCAAGAATGGATTCTCGACCGCCAAGGGAGTGAGCCTGGGGCGAGCCACCCCTTTCATCCTTCGCACGGCTAAGGACGATGCCATCATCTTCGGCGGCCAGGATTCCATCGGGCGGCACATCACCTCTGATGTGGTGGACCGCCTTCGCGGCGAGTCCTATCATGAGCCGTTGCTCCAAGAGTGGCATGTACCCGGTATCTATATTCACAACTCCGCTGACGATTCCTTTATCGGTGACGAGTCAAGTAGTGAATATACCTATCTGCTGGCGCTTGAGAATGCCCAAGGGCAGATTGCTATTGCCCGTGTCTCCAACGGGGAATTTTCACTGTTGCCCACCGATGTGCCTGTCCCAATGGCCTGCGAATGGGGTGGAATCGACTATTCTCACATGGTTTTTGTTGACCGGCATGCCGGGATGGCCTATATGGTGGGTTGTGATGCTGAGGCCAACAATAAAAAAACTGCCTCACGTGCCTATGTCCTCAAGATTGACTATACCATCACACCTGCCCGATTGACGCTGTGCTATACCGATGTGCTGACCCCATTCAATCCAAATTTTTTCGTCGCGACGGCTGATGGTAACCTGATGATGGTATGCGGCAATATGATAGAAAACAATTTCAAGCCCTCGGGCGCCACCTGGCTGCTGCACGTCAGCTCGCGTGCCCAAGCTGCAGGCATGGGATTTCCCTGGTGGGGATGGGCGCTTATCGTGTTGGCCATCGCCGCATTGGCGACTGGACTGGTATGGCTGTTGCGCTGCAGGAAAAGCATACCGGTTATTGAAACTGAAACTCCCACTGAGGAGCCCTGCGAAGAAGTCCAGGAGGCTCCAGTTGCAGGCATTGACTACACTGACCTCATGCAACGCCTTGGACACCTGATGGAAGAGCAGCGACTCTTCTTGACTCCAGACTTGAAGGCGACCGATATTGCCAGCACACTAGGCACTTCCCAGGGCGTCCTTTCCAACGCCATTAAGACACATCATAACTGCACTTTCCCGCAGTTCGTCAACAACTATCGTATTGCTTACGCTCAAGAACTCATGCGCAATCAGCCCAACCTCAAGATGACAGAAGTCTATATGGCGTCTGGTTTCTCCAGCGAAGCATCATTCTACCGCATTTTCAAAACGATTACCGGATTTACTCCTAACGAATGGAAAAGTAATACCGATTTGGCTAATTAGCCCAACATTGTGATTTTTTATCCAAAAAGGGCGTAAAAATGCAAAAAATCGACTCTCAAAAATAATCTTGAGAGTCGTTTTTGCAAAATTGAGAGTCCCTAAAACTGTCGTTTTCCTAATTTTGCACATCCTCATTAAAAAAGCAATTCTCCAAATTGCCGCATATCCGAAGAATCTTTAACCCATTTTCATTATAATATATTAACTTTAAAACCGTAATGCGTATGAAAAAATTATTATTTCTCTTAGCGACGATGCTGGCAACTTCGTTTGGATTGCAGGCACAAGGCACTTCGTGGCAAACTGCTACGCTCATCAGCAGTGGGTCAACCAATACTGGAACGTTAGACGACTCCACAACCGAAGCCTGGTACAAGATTAATGTGACCCAAGAAGGTAAAATTGACATGTTTGCCACTGCTAGTGGGGACCTGAGGTTCTATCCATATAAGTGCGCCCTTTATGGCTTCAAGAACAATAACACTTTCTGGCTTGGCACTGACTTCACCGGCAACACAGGCAGCATATACACTGCTGACACCATCACCTACCAAGCCACCAATGTAGGTAAGGGTACCTATTACGTGAGGATTACCCGTCAATCAGGCAGCGGAACGTACAAGCTGAACTACACGTTCACGCCTTGTCCACTGGCCAATGATCCGGAGCCCAACGACGACTATGAGCACTCCAGCCTGCTGCAGAGCGGTCAGACGGAGCAGGGACATTTGGGTTACCGCACGTCGGATGATGTGACCGACAACGAGGACTGGTACAAGTTCGTCGTTCCCGAGGAGGGTCATATCGATATCATCGTTACCGGTACCGAAACATTGACGTTCTCAAGTAGTTATGTCTATGGCTTCTGGAACAATGACACCCGCAGATATGGTGAATTCAGTGGCTGGTACAGTGACACGATCACCTCCAGTGCCATTAACGTGGGCAAGGGCACCTATTACATTAAGGTTGGACGCGAAAGCGGTCACGGTGGCTACAGGATAAAATACACGTTCACACCCTGTCCGGTGCCCAATGACCCTGAGCCCAACAATGACTATGAGCACTCCAGCTTGCTGCAGAGCGGCAAGACGGAGCAGGGACGTTTGGGTTACCGCACGTCGGAGGATGTGACCGACATCGAGGATTGGTACAGGTTCGTCGTTCCCGAGGAGGGTCATATCGATATCATCATTACCGGTACCGAAACATTGACGTTCTCAAATAGTTATGTATATGGCTACTGGAACGATGACACCCGCAGATATTGTGAATTCAGTGGCTGGTACAATGACACGATTACTTCCCATGCCACTAACGTGGGCAAGGGCACCTTTTACATCAAGGTTGGACGCGAAATCGGCAGCGGAGGCTACAGGATAACGTACACGTTCACGCCCTGCCCGTTGGCCAACGACGCGGAACCCAACGAGGATTACCAGCACGCAGCATGGCTACCCAGCGGCAAGACGGAGCAGGGACGTTTGGGTTACCGCACTTCGGAGGATGTGACCGACCGCGAAGACTGGTACCGATTTAGTGTTAACAAGGAAGGAGTTATTGAAATCAATGTTACCGGTGACGAAGACTTAACGTTCTCATTCTGCTATCTTTATAGACTTAAAGCCAATGGGGATACTGAAAGGGTTGGCGAGTTCTCAGACTGGTTCACAAATTCATCAACTTCTCGAGAGTTTTTAGTTGAGGGCACCTATTACGCCAAGATTTCACGAGAAAAAGGCAGCGGCGGCTACTGGCTGACTTATAATGGTACCACGCTGACTGGCGATGTGAATGGCGACAATAAGGTGGGTATTACTGACGTGGTTCGTCTCTCCGACCATCTTTTAGGTGTAAACAGCTCTTCTACGTTCTTTGCACCTGATGCCGATGTGAATGGTGACGGCGTAATCAACATCAGCGACTTGGCTGCTCTTGTCGATATCTTGCTCGCAAGTGGGCATTAATGTGAGTTTGGATTAACTAGAATTGATGCACGATAAGTGATTTCGGGCTGGGGAACAACATCCTCAGCCCGATTTTTCATTGTTTAGGGCTAGAAATTGATTTAGATTTTTAATTGTGTTGATTTTATGTAATGGGCTGATTGTTAAATGAATACTGTTTCTTGATTGTTAGATTTTTTCTAGGGTGCATTTTTTAGTTATTATTAATAAGGTAATTTTGCAACAAACAATCAATTTATATTATTCATATCCAAACACCTAGAAACGATGAATAAACGATTATCTTTCTTGCAGATTGTCGCCGCTGTCATGCTGATGTGGGCATGGAGCGGCCAGGTTTGGGCCCAGGATGCGTTGCAGCTCAGTGCTGACGCTCCACAGGTGGCTCAGAACTTTGACGGCATGTGGGACAGTGATGCCCAGGAGGCAACGCTCGACATGCCGCAGGGCTGGCGTGTGGAACGCCAGATGAACGCCCCGCGCACTGTGGGCAGCTTTGCCAATGCATCGACCACAGTGATGTATACGGGTGGCACCAGCCTTGCCAGCAATGCCAAGAACGGCACCTGGAACTTCGCTTCCAGCAGTGTGCCCAGCGATTGCTCGGTGGGTGGACTGTCCACTACGGTTGATGGCGGTACCCGTTGCATCAACGTGATGACCTGCCTGCACAATGCAGGCGATGAGGCCATTACCAAACTGACCTTGAGATATGACATCGAGAAGTACCGCGACGGTGACAATACCGCAGGCTTTGCCGTACAGCTCTATGTTTCGACCGATGGTATCACTTGGACCAGCGCGGGTGAGGACTTTTACACTTATTTCGCCCCCGATGCCGCTACCCAGGGTGCAGCGGTCGTGCCCATCAGCACTACCGCTATTGCCGACAAACAGCTCAAGGTCGATGTCGCCCAGGGCAGTGACCTGTACCTGGCTTGGAACATCAGTGTGGCCAGCGGCACCAGTCCCAACAAGGCGATGGGCCTGTCGATCGACAATGTGGCCATCGATGCCACCTTTGCCTCGCAGGACCAGTCCTGCTACATCTACGTCGAAGACGTGACCAAGTGGAGCACTCTGTTAATGGCAGTTGACCGTGGCGAATTCACGGCTCCTACCAGCAGCGCTGTAGTCAATGGCGTGACCTACAAAGTGTGGGCCCTCGATATGGACGACAAAGACCACGTGCTTTCCTTTAGTGATAACGTCGCTAACACGTTGACTTTCAATATTATTGCTAACCGTGACTACTACCTGTGTGTGACTAAGGATGAGGTGACCGAAATCACCGACCCCGAGAACTACACGGGTTATGTGGATCCCAGCAGACCTCCCTTTGTCGCATCAGGCATCTTCCTGCGTGGCGAGGTGAACAGTTGGGGTGCAGTCACCGACTGGGAATTCAGCGACGAGGGTGGTGGCACCTACGTGCTGTATGACAAGACGTTGAGCGGCGCCTTTAAGGTGGCTGATGCCAGCTGGAGCAGTGCCTGCAACTACGGCAGCAATGGCACCAGCGCTCAGATGGGTGTCCCCTACAGCCTCGTGCTGGGCACCAACGACAATATCTCGTGCGGCGGCAACACCTACGTGTGCAAGCGCATTGTCCTCAACATCAACAATGGCACTGCCACACTGCTGCTCGAGAGCGACGATGACGACACGGGCCTGACCGCAGTCTATGTCATCGGCGACAACAACGGTTGGAACTATATGGACGCATCGGGCAAGCTGGATCTTGTCGAGGGCAAGACCTTCAAGGGTCAGGTGACCATGCCCGCCGTGGGCGATGGATATAGCCACTGGCGCATCTATCAGCGCCTGGGTATGGGTGGCGTGTGGGGCGCCGAGAGCGACCTCACGGGTAATAACACTGCCGGTACGCTGATCAAGGGTGCTGAAGGCAAGGTTTCGACCGCTGCGGGCACCTATGATGTGACCTTCAACCTTGCCACTGGCGAGTACAGCCTTGAGTTGGCCGCTTCCACTCCCACCACGATGACGCTGCAGCCTGCTGATGTCGTGCTCGTGCCCGAGTTGCCCGAGAGCGTCAAAGTGCTGTCGCTGAACAACAGCCTCATCTATTATAATGACCAGGATGTCGTGTTCAACGGCATTGCCCAGGCCATGGGCAAGGATGCCAACTGGACCAAGCACACCCTGCTGGGCAAGTCGCTCCTGACCCATTGGGAGGAGGGCGACGGCGTGGCCGAGGATGGTAACCCCGGTGCCAAGATGCTCGTGCGCAGCGAGGCATGGAGCCACATCATCCTGCAGGAGCAGAGTTCGCTGCCCCGCACCAATATCGAGTCCTTCCGTGCCAACGTGAAGCGCTGGGTGGACTACATCCGCGAGTATTGCCCGAACCCCAACGCCATCATCATCGTGCCCATCAACTGGGCTTACAGTGGCGACTGGGCAAACTATACCGCCTTCAATTCCACTTTTGTCAAGAATTATCAGGACGTTGCCCTTGACCTGGGCGTGACACTGTGTCCCGTGGGCGTAGCCTATCAGGAAGTTTATGACCTGGAGGGCAGTGAAGGTACCTTGACTTGGTTCCTCGATGACCGTCATCCCACCCTCAAGGCTACCTATATGGCCGCCGCGATGGAGTATGGCCTCATCTATGGTGTTGACCCGATGGATATCTCTTGGGCACCCAACGGCCTCAGTGCTGCTGACGCTGCCGCAATGCGTGGCTATGCCAGCCGTGCCTTGAACGGTTTCACCAACTATGTTGACCACACGGCTGGTCAGGTGCACTACAAGGTGACTGTGCGCGACCAGTTCGGCATGGAGGTAGAGGCTCCCGAGCCCGTGGTGATGACCTTGAGCGACGGTGGCGACATCGATGCTAACCAGGTGTTCACCAGCAACGGCACTAACGGCGAATTTACCGTGACCGCCACGACGGGTGACTTCACCCAGAATGCGACGCTGAAGGTGGCTACCGCCTTGACCGAGGTAGTGACTTATCCCGCTATCGAACTGAACGAGGAGACGCTGAGCGCCACCGAGAACTTTGACGTGATGGGCACCGAGGAAACCGCTACGCTGCCCGACGCATGGCGCATCGACCGCATCCTCACCGCTCCCCGCACCGTGGGCCGCTATGATATGGCCGACGCTCAGACGATGTACAGCGGTGGCGTGAGCCTGCCCGGCAATGCCAAGAACGGCACTTGGAACTTTGGTGACAACGCTGGCAACGACCGTGCCCTGGGCGGCATCTCGACGGGTGTGGCCAACGGTACCCGCTGCGTCAACGTCTATGCCCACCTGCTCAACACGGGCAAGAAGGACATCGAGAACGTCAACGTCACCTACAACGTCGAGAAGTACCGCAAGGGCAACAATGCCGCAGGTTTTGCCGTACAGCTGTATTACTCGATCGACGGACGTAACTGGACCAGCGCCGGCAACGGTTTCTACACCTACTTTGCCCCCGACGGCGAGACCATCGGTTATGACGAAGTGCCTGGCGAGACCGTTCCCGTGAGTGGTATGCTTCCCACTAATATTTCGCGTGGTTGCGACCTCTATCTGGCATGGGACATCAGTGTCGCCAGTGGTGACGCTGCCCAGGGTGCTATGGCACTCGCTATCGACGACTTCAGCATCAAGGGCGAGCTGCCCAAGATTCCCGTCGCTCAGCACTATATCTTCGTGGACGACCTGACGGGCTGGGATGCCCTGGGTCTGTATGCTTGGGGTGACGGCGAACTGTTCGGCGCATGGCCTGGTGAGGCCAGCGTGGGCGATTCCATCGTCAACGGCAAGACCTACAAGGTATTCCTCCTGGATGCCAACGGTGGTAACTACCACCTGATTTTCAACAACTGGAACAATGGTTTGCAGTTGCCCGACTACGACATCACTGCCGATCGTGACTACTTCTTAACCATCACTGCCGAAGGCGTGGTCGAGGGCCAAGCCACAGTCATCGAGAAAGTAATTGACGCCGTCCCGGCAATCCGTGTGAGTGGCAATGTGGTCACCTATCCCGGCACCATTGCGGTCTATAACATCAATGGCCAGTTGGTGGCCAACGGCAAGGATGCTGTGAGTCTGCATCACCTCACCCGTGGCATCTACGTCGTGCAAGCCCGCAGCGGCAACCACTCCGAGACCATAAAACTCGCCATCAATTCATAACCAGCAAATAATTCATTTATATCGAATGGCCGCAACCCCCATCTGGTCCGCGGCCATTCACTTTCTTCCCCACAACAATGCGGGTGACCCTTCTTTAAACAACTGACTTATCTGATATTTCTGATTAGCATCCGCGTACTATAAAAAAGAAAACAATATTATTAGTCTCTAGTCAATAGTATCTAGTCACTAGTTGGCATCCGCGTACAATAAAAAAAGGAAGACAATAAATACAATAAAAACAATATAATTGACTGATAATTAATAAATTGTATTTCTTGTACTTCTTGTTTTCAGTTTTATTTTTTTGCGGTTTAGCGTGAGGATGTGGAGTGGTAAAAGGCTTTCTTCACGCCCCCAATAAAACGCTATAATTTGCCACGAAGGGGTAAAAAATAGCGTTCGTGGCAAATTATAGCACTTTTTCTTATCGGAAATAGTGATTTTCAGGTGAAAAGGTCATCGAGTGTGACCTCATTATTGACAATGCCACTGTGGGTGTTTTGGTCCAAGCCGTAAGTGGTGATGAAAGTCAGCTGAACAGATTTCCGTTTCTCAGCCGTTGACATAAAACGTACTAACTTGTTACGCAGATTCATCTCATATCTTTTGTCAATTGAATAGTTCCCCAAGCTGAATTTAATTTCACACAGATTGATGGTATTGTCGGTCCTGTCGATAATCAGGTCAATCTGTGCGCCCTGTTCTGAATCGGTGCACCGCCAAGCATATTCTGTGGTATTGATACCCATGATGCTAAGTTTGCTCTTGATTTGGTTGATATGGGACAAGGAGAGTAATTCAAATGTCAGTCCAGCCCATGTGTAGAAAGACGGTGTGCCCTGCATGGCACTCCATGAACTGAACTTTTTCTCGACTAGGAAATTGAAGTGAAACAGGGTGAAAAAGTCAACGAGTTGATAGATCACACTATCTTTTCTCGATGCTTTATAGTTTTTGTACTTACGGATGAAACCACACCATTCAAGGTTTTTCAATATGGTTGTCAACCCATTGCCTGAGGGCAGTGATGTCGCCTGGATGATTTCGCTACGGTTCATTCCGGCTTTCCTTTTGGTCAGTGCTTCAACCACTTTGATATAATCATCAGAATTCTTGAATAGGGCTGCATATAGGTTGGAAAACTCTCTTGTTAGGAGACCATTGGGCCTAAATAATAGCTCGTCAATGTTCTGCGATAGGCTCATCATGGGATTAAGCATGTCTAAATAATAAGGGATTCCACCAAAAGCCATATAACCAAGGGCAATATCATATCTTGAAAGATGAAATCCTTTCTTCTGTAGAAATTGCTCGCTCTCTTTAAGCGTAAACGGTTCCAGAAACAGTTGATATGTTAATCGGTTGTGTAATCCGCCATGATTGTTGATGAGTTTGTCCATCATCCAAGAGGTGGCAGAACCACACACTACTGTTACAATATCATGCCTTCCTGATGCCCAAGCGTTCCAAAAATGCTCCAATGCCGATACGAAGCCCGAGCGGGGGGTGTCCATCCAGGGCAATTCGTCAAGTAAAATAACTTTACGTTTTGCTTTGGAATTCTTGATAAGTGTCCGTAGCAATGAAAATACTTCAATCCAGTCTTTGGGTGGGGTCTCTTGATGGGGCAATCCATATTCAATCAGGTCTTGATAGAACGATTTAATTTGTCGTTTCATGCTCTCGTTAGCAAGTCCCGCTGTCTGAAATATAATCTCATCTTCAAAGAATTCCTTAACAAGAAATGTCTTGCCCACGCGGCGACGGCCACACACGGCTACAAACTCTGCCTTATTGGATTGGATAATCCTTTCCAATAGTGCTTTCTCTTTTTCTCGACCAATAATGTTCTGTTTCATGACGAAAAAGTATTATATTTTGCCACAAAGGTATAAAAAATATCATTCGTGGCAAAATATAATCTATAATTTGCCACAAGTGGGTAAAAATAGCGTTCGTGGCAAAATATAGCGCAATAATGCGGGTGCTCTCTCTTTAAACAACTGACTTATCTGAATTTTCTGATTAGCATCCGCATACTATAAAAAAAGGAAGACAATAAATACAATAAAAACAATATAATTGATTGATAATTAATAAATTGTATTTCTTGTACTTCTTGTTTTCAATTTCGTATAATAAAATCTAGTTGTTGATGTTGTTCAATGTTGTCAAGGTTGTTTGAAAAAATAGGTTGTTTGAAAATGAATGCGGATGTTGACTAGTGTGAAATGTTGTATTTTCCTTAAATAGTGTCCTAAAATGCGTTAACGGTTTGGTCAAATGGGTAATTAGTTGTAATTTCGCACTGTTAAAACAAGCACTAGGCACCAAAACACGATGAAAATTGGGAATACAGACTTGGGCGAGCGCCCCGTGATGCTGGCACCTATGGAGGATGTCACTGATCAGTCGTTCAGGCTTATTTGCCGTGAACAGGGGGCTGATATGGTCTATACCGAGTTTGTGAGTGCCGACGCGCTGATACGCAGCATCGAGCGTTCTTTCCAGAAGATGGCGATTGCCCCAGGTGAGCGCCCTGCTGCGATCCAGATTTATGGCCGCGACGTGGATTCGATGGTCGAGGCCGCCCGCATCGCCGCCACCGCCAAGCCAAATTTCATCGACATCAACTGGGGATGCCCCGTGAAGAAGATTGCAGGCAAAGGCTCTGGAGCAGGCATGTTGCGCAATATTCCCCTGATGCTTGAGATTACCCGTGCCATTGTCAAGGCCGTGGACCTGCCCGTGACGGTCAAGACGCGCCTGGGCTGGGACCACAACAGCAAAATCATCGTCGAGTTGGCCGAACAGTTGCAGGACTGCGGCATCGCCGCCCTCACTATTCACGGCCGCACGCGTTCCCAAATCTACACGGGCGAGGCCGACTGGACCCTCATCGGCGAGGTGAAGAACAACCCCCGCATGACCATTCCCATCATCGGCAACGGTGACGTGACCACACCGCAGCGGGTGAAGGAATGTTTCGACCGCTATGGCGTTGATGGCGTAATGGTGGGCCGGGCCAGTATCGGTGCCCCATGGATTTTCCGTGAGATGAAGCAGTACCTGCTCACGGGCGAAGTGCCCGTCATCAGCAATACCGAGAAAATGGCGCTTGTGCGCCGCCAGATTGCCGAGAGCATCGACCGCATCGACGAGTACCGCGGCATCCTGCACATCCGTCGCCACCTGGCAGCGACACCGCTGTTCAAGGGCATACGCAACTTCCGCCCCACGCGCATCGCCATGCTGAGGGCCGATACCCGTGCCGAGCTGGAAGCCATCCTCGATCACATCGAAAAAGACATTTTACCAAATATAGATGAACAAAATGAAGAAGCAGACCATACAACGAGCGTTGATTAGTTTGGCACTGGTGATTGCTACCGTAATTGCCGCCAGTGCCCAAGTGCAGCACTTCAGTGTCAACGTGGGCAATTTTACCCGCTTGTCACTGGTGGATGACGTCAACGTGAACTACCGTTGCAATGCCGACTCGGCAGGACTGGTGGTGTTTGACGCCTCTCAGGAGGTGGCCGACGCCATGATATTCTCACTCTCCAAGAACGGGCGCTTGACCATTCAGGTGGATGACACCTTCGAGCGCAGGGGTCACCTGCCGACGCTCACCGTCTATTCCGCATCGCTCGACGAGGTGGAGAATGGCGGCGATAGCATCCTGCGTCTGGATGGCCTGCCCGCCATGAAGGAATTCAAGGTGCGCCTGGTAGATAACGGCAAGGTGATTGCACGCAACATCAAGGCTTCACAACTGGAACTGCAAATCCTCAGCGGCAAGGGCAAAATCATTGCTGACGGTGCTTGTGACGACTTGTCGTTGAAACTTGTGGGCACTGGCGAAATCCAGGCCGACATGGTTACGGCAACCAACGTGACCTGCCGCATCATGGGCACCGGTTCGATGGGATGTAACGTCAACGGCGGCTTACTCAAGGTGAGTGGCAGTGGCACCGGTAAGGTCTATTACAAGGGCAACCCATCGAAGGTCACCGTCCGCAAGCTCGGCACCATCAAGGCCATCCCCATAGAATAGTCCCCTCTAGAAAATTCTACACAGGTAATACTCAACTCATCCTCTAAAATAGCGTGTCCTTATTGGCTTCGTCGAGCAAAAGGTTCACGCCTGGAACTATGGTCGGCCAAGCGGCCGAAAAATTAAGCAAGAATTATAAATAAAATAAAAGGAACTTGGCTGATTATCAGCCAAGTTCTAAAATTATTTTGCTAAATATTTGTTCAATTTCTCGCACGAAGCGCGACCATACAATCGGGTTAATAGGCGATTTCGATGAGGCGTTGGTCGGTGTCGTTGAGGGTGGTGTAGCCGTCGGCGATGGTTAGCGTGCCGTCCACATCGATAGCCTTGCCGTTAGGGGCGCAGCTGTAGAAGTAGCCACCCTGAATGGTACAGTCGGTATCACATTTCACACCCTTGGGGGATACGTTCACCTTCTTGCCTGTCATCACGACATTGAGTTCTCCGCCTGTGAAGAGGAAAGGCTCAGCCACATTGATGCCCTTGGCATCGTCGCCAGTACACTTGATGTTGAGCGTGCCGCCCGTCATGGTGAAGTTGTAGTCTGCCTTCACACCTGCAGCACCCGTCGATACAGAATCACCCATCTCGTCGATTTCCGGTTTGCTGGTTCCCGTGTTGATGATGGTGGTGCGTCCGCCAGTGATATAAACAAGGCTGTCGCAGTTGATGCCCTTGGCACCGTCGGCAGCGATTTCCATGTTGATGACGCCACCCTTGATATGAACGAAGTCCTTGCCCTTGATGCCATGGCCGCTGGTACTGTTGAGATACATCTTGGTGCCGGGACGGACAATGATGTAATCGTCGGTTGCGATGCAGTGTTTGCCAACGCTATAGACGTTGAGCAAGCCCTTGCCGCTGATCAGAAGCTGGCCCTCGCTGAAGATGGCTGCTTTCTGGTCCTCGCCCTCGATCATCGCATAGTTCTCGCCGTCGTGAATGGTGTTGACCGTGCCTTCGTTCATCACCAGATAGAATGACTTGCCGCACTGGTTGTTGATGGCGGCACCAGTGGGGTTGGTGATATCCACACCATTGAGTTGCAGCTGGAATTTGCGCTCGCTGTAGAACTTGAGCGAACCGTTGGCCGTGCTGCCGCTGACGATGTAGCGCACCCGCTTGGCGGTGCTGGTGATGGTTACATGAGCACCCTCGATGCCAACAAATACCGAAGAAGGAGCACCAGTCACCGTGGCAGTCTCCCCGTCGAAGGTGATATTCACCGTGGTGGCCCAAATCGTATTCTCCACAAAGTCGTTATACTCCTCGGCATCCTCGTCCTCAATGATGACTTCGGGAGGCTCTATCAGGTCGCTGTCGTCCAGAACGATTTCCTTGGGAATCAACTCTTCTTCCACAACACCGTTAAGGATGGCGTCGATAGTCGCATTGATATCGGCAATGTTGACCTCACCGTCGTTGTTGACATCGGCGGCAGGGTTATTTTCTCCGCTCAGGATGGCGTCGATGACCGCATTCACGTCGCTGATGCTCACCTCGCCGTCGCCATTCACATCACCCTTTAGTGCCGCTGTGGCCGTTAGGCTCAGTAAAATGGCCGTCAATCCTAATAGTAGTATTCTTTTCATTGCTTTGGTTATTATATAGTAATGACTGATGTGCTGATTAATAGGCAATTGTAACGACCTTAGGTCCCAGGTCGTAAGTCTTGTGTCCAGGGGATACCTGGGTAGTGCCGCTCACATCGAGAGGATCGCTACGGCGACTGTAAGTGTAGAAATAGCCGCCAGAGATGCTCAGGTTGCGGTCAATCTTCACGCCTTTGGGCTTCTTGACCTTACTGGTTCCTGTTGCCACCGCCATAAATGTTCCGCCATGGATTTCCACATCCCACTTGGCGTTCATGCCCTTGCCGCCATCGCCCGTCGCCTTGAGTTTGATGGTGCCGTTGTTCACGATGAGCAACGTGTCGCAATACAGGGCCGCACAGGAGGTGGTGTCGGTCAAGTCGCTCTCATCGGTGATGCGCGTGTTGCCGTTGCTGATGGCCACGAGGCGTCCGCCATTGACGGTCATCGGACCGCCGCTGCGCACACCCTTTGCACCCTCGCCCGTAGTCTCCACATTGATGATGCCACCATCCACGATGATGCCGTCATTGGCGCGCAATCCGTCAAGTGCCGTGCTGTTCACGTGGATGTTCACGCCAGGACGCACGCGGATGTAGTCATCGCTGCGGATGCCGCCACGGCCCACGGCAACGACATCCAATTGGCCCTTGCCGCTGAAGATCATCTGTCCCTCGCTGAAGAGGGCTGCCTTCTGGTCCTCCTCATCGACCATCGTGTAGGTCGAGCCGTCTTGCAAGCGGTTGACTGTGCCGTCGGCCAGTACCACATACAGCGACTTGCTGCCCTGATTGTTAATGGCAGCGCCGTTGGGATTGAGAATTTCGGCGCCGTTGAGCAGTATCTGGAAACGCTTGTCGCCGTAGAACTTGAGCGAACCGTTGGTAGTCGCACCACTGACAACAAATTTCACGGGGCCCGACATGTTGATGACGGTAACGTGGGCGCCGTTGGTTTGCACAATCACGCCTGCCACAGTTCCACTGACAGCGGCATTCTCGCCGTCAAAGTTGATGTTGATGACCTTGTTCCACGCTGTGTTCTCCACATAGTCGTTGTAGGCCGAGTCGGCCTCGTCGGTCACGGGAACGTCAGCAGCTTCGGTCAGGGCGCTGAAATCTAGTTCGATGCTGGCGGGTTCCACCTGGTACTGGGCGATGACATCGGCGAGGTCGGTATCGTCCTTCACGCACGACGACAGGGCGAGTGACATCACGACCAATAACAGGCTATAATGTATTATCTGTTTCATAATGGTCAAAATTTATAGGTGTATCCCATGCCCAGCATGTGGATGTTAGTGTCATCGGACTTGTCCCTGTAGAACTGGCCACGGTAATACAACTTGAAGTTGTGCTTCTTCTTGAGGCTGTGCGACACGCCTACAATGACGCGCGTCTGGTCCAGCTGGCGCGTCGAGTGCAGCTCCACGCTGGCATACGGGTCAAACTTGCACTTGGGGATGTCCCACTCTGCCTGCAAGCGGCTGCGCAGCACGTTCTTGCCCTTGCCTTTCACCTCGTGGTCTTCCCACTCACCCTCATCAAAGTCGAAGTTGTCAATCATCTTGGAGGGACGGTAGGTGTATTGCCAGCGCTCACGCAGGCTCAATTCCACGCGCTGTATCTTGTAGCTACCCGTCAGCGACACGTTAAAGCGGTGACGCACTCCCCAATAGCTGGGACGCCAGTTGTTGTAGCTCACGCCATCGTCCTGATAGGTGAGTTTCTCGTGATTGTTGTCGAAGAGCAGGTCGTAACCTCCACTGGCCTTGAGCCACGGCAGAACCTTGTAGCTGACGTCGGCAGCAAGTCCCACACGTGATGCGGTACGAAAGTTGTTACGGGAACGGAATTCGGCATCAAAGCCCATACTCAGTTTTTTGGTGAGTTTGCGTGATACCCCAGCAGAAACAATCAACCCGGCATCGTCGGCGTACGACAATGTCGGGAAAATGGCTGTGCATAGCATCAGCAGCAGGGTTGCGATTAGTTGTTTTCTTTTACCTCTTGCCATTCGTATTTCGGAATTTTCAATGTGTTGTTAATGTGGCTGCCTCCTCCGCCGTCATTTTCATACTCTATCTTGATGACGGCAGTGTCCTTGAGGAAGTCGATGGAGCCGATAGACACTTTGTATATCTTCAGGCCCGTGCGCTTTTGCAAGTCTTCAATCAGTTCCTCGCGACGCTCGGGCGTAATCAGTTCGATGCGGTCATACAGCAACAGTTTGCTGGCCAGGTTGCGGCGCAGTACAAAGGCCTCAAAGAGCCAGATGAGTAGGGCGATGGCCACATTGGGAATCAACAGTTCAACAAAACTCAACGAGTCGGCCAGCGCATTGATGACCGAGAGGCTGATGACGCCGAACATGTAGGACATCTCTCTCACAGGAATTGTCTCGGTGCGGTATCGCAGCACGCCGAAGATGGCGAACAGTCCCAGCGCAAAGCCGATTTTCACTTTCACGCTTCCCAGCAGGTAGATGAGGAAGAAGATGCTCACACTCAACAGGACAAGTGTGAAGAAATAGTCACGTCGATGGGTCTTGCGGTAATACAAGAAATAAACAATAAAGAACAACACCAGCAAGAAGAAGCCGAAACGTATCATCATCTCGGTCACTCCTGCGGCGTCATACCACCTGAAGCCTGGAGCGGTGTGCTTGACAACCTCTTGAACGGCCTCAACGCCGTCCTCTAGGGCTGATAAATCTTGCAATAATAAACTCATAGTTGTGTTTTCGCTTTTGTTAGTAGTTAGTGTTGATTGATGTAGTTGAGGCCTGTGAGAGCAGGCGGTCCACCATGTGCAGGCGCTCTTTAAAATTGTTGCGTTTTAACGACGGGTTGGTCAGGGCCGACCCCATGCAGTACTTGCTGAAACCGCTCGGCTTGATGCGCAGCTCACGCAGCATCCCCAAGATGGGCGAGTGCTGCAAGCCGTCGCGCTTCAGTTCGATGATGGCCAGACCGGTCAAGTCGGCGTCACGACCTGTCTTCAGGTTGTGGAACCGCAAGTCGGTGTCGATGGTCAGGCGCTCGGTCTTGGCCTTGTTGACCAGCGTGATGCGGTGGAAGTGATTTTCCAAGTGCTCGGTCAAGATGGCCGGGTCGTAGCGCAGGTGTTTGCACAGGAACTGGTCATAGCTCCTGAATTGCTCGTCTTGACGCAGGAAACGGATGCCGTGGTCAGGATTCATCGGGTCGAAGCCCACCATGTCAACGCGTTTCTTCTTGGTGCGACCGTGGTTGTTCTTGGTCTTGACCTCAAGGAAGTTCAGACCAGTGTCCACATAGGAACGGATGCGCAGTTTCTGGCGCCCTGCATGACCGTTCTGGTGCACGATATACATGTTGTTGTCAGGCGTGTCAAAGTAGGCGGTGTAGTAGTTGGCAATGCGCTCGCCGTTCACCTCCTGGGCACGATAGTCGTCACGGGCAAGCATCAACAGCAACCTGAGCCGGTCAACCGTCGTGACAAACTTGGTGTCCGTGCGGTTCATCAGCTTGATGCCACTCATCTCATCGAGCGAGATGGGCTGATAAGTTGTGATGATGCTCCTCATTGCAGTGCAAAATTATATCAATTAAACGTGAATTGCGCTAACGAATTATAATAAATAACATGAAAATCAACAAAATAATGGAAAACATCAACCAATCATGCAAATAGATAAGCCCGATATAGATGCCCCATCCACGAAGACACAACCCCATTGTTGTGACTCAACGGAGTTACTAAAAAGGTCTGGAAAGACTTATACACCAGGGGTTATGCGATGGTGTTATCTGAAAGATTACCTGGCAGGCGTTAACTCGAAGCCCAGACGAACGCCGTCATACTGCTTGCTCAGGTCGCCAACGGTCTGCAGCGTGCTGTTGCCGCTAAGGGCTGCTGCGACCTGAAGCACCTTGAGCAGGTTCTTGCTCTCGAAGGTGAGGCCCATGCCGTGGCTGCAACGGGTAACGTAAGCGTTGGTCGAGAAGAGCATCGTCTGTAGCCTGATGGTTCCGCTCGACGGGTCAAACGTGTAAGTGCCGCTCAGGGGGATACCCTTGATCTTACCAGCAAACTGATGATCCTGGGTAAACTGGAACATCGAGTTCTGCGAATTGATGCCCACACTATTATAAACAGGTACCAATTTCTCATTGATGTTGGCAGCAGCGATGGCACCACCAGCCTTAGCCAGCAGATTTTCACTGGTGAAGGCGCAAGCGGGCTGATAATATACCCATGTCCCGTACAGGTCCTGCTCGCTCAGCTTCACGCTGCCGATAACCAAGTCCAGCAGGCCGTCAACAGTATTCTGTGAGCCCAGGGTGCCCAGCACGCCACCAAGCACACCGCCCAGGATGTCGCCCAGTCCGCCGCCATTGTTCGACCCATTGCCAGTCGTGTCACCACCCAAACCTCCTAAAAGCCCGGTAGTGCAACCGGTTCCTAGCAGCAATATCACTGCCAATACGGTAGTATAGATCTTCTTCATAATTTCTTATTATAATGATAAATAGTTGATAATTCTTGTTTGATTGCTGCAAATATAATGAAAAATCTGAAAAGACATTCTTTTTTGACTGCTTTTTCGACCAATCGCTTCTTATTGTGGGTATAATAACCAAAAAGAGGCTGCTCACGCAGTCTCTTTTTGGCGCTTCTTCTTGGACTTGAACCAAGGACCCCCTGATTAACAGTCAGATGCTCTAACCAACTGAGCTAAAGAAGCAATCCTCTCTTAAATATCTATCTATTATGTCGCGCTTCTTCTTGGACTTGAACCAAGGACCCCCTG
>JAEEGL013701607.1_pt1 | contig 26568 bp, 26 predicted proteins | sample 9134231 | NCBI WGS metagenome assembly JAEEGL01 (sample SAMN16246548, study PRJNA631951) | gut metagenome | biome: gut microbiome; feature: rumen; material: fiber-attached | host: Bos | place: Iran: Karaj | collected 2018-10 | reverse complement strand
TCCAGACATGCGTCGATCTCGGCGCAGATCTGCTTGTTCCTGAATCCTCTCTGCTCCATCGCACCTGCAGGACAGGAAGCGACACAGCTTCCGCATCCCTTACAGAGACCAGCGTTGACGAAGCTCTTGAATGCTCCGTTGGGCTGCTGCACGAGGGAGATTGCGTTGTAGTCGCAGCATCCTACGCAGACACCGCAACCGTCACAGCGGTCGGGGTTGGAGGTGGCGACGATACCTTCGGATACGTACTTGGACTTGGAGATGACGGTCAGCATCCTGGAAGCTGCTCCGGATGCCTGAGCGATACACTCGTCCATGAACTTGGGCCAGTGGGCTGCTCCTGCGACGTAGACTCCCTCGGTTGCGAAGTCGACGGGCCTGAGCTTCTGGTGAGCCTCGAAGTAGAATCCGTCCTTGGAGATGGGGACCTTGACCATCTTGGCGAGCTCTTCCTTCTCCTCCCTGAGGGGAGCGATTCCGGTGGCGAGCACGAGAGTGTCGACAGGGACCTCGAGCTCCATTCCGAGTGTGGCGTCGTATGCCTTGACGCACTTTCCGTCGTATGCGGGAAGCTCGTTCTCGACAGGGTACCTGAAGAACCTGACTCCTACCTGGCATGCCTTGAGGTAGAGCTCCTCGCGGTAGCCGTACGTCCTGATGTCCTTGTGGATGATGGTGACGTTGGCGGTGGGGTCCTTCATCTTGATCTTGATCGCGTTCCTGAGCATGGATGCGCAGCAGACACGGGAGCAGTAGTGGACCTTGTCGTTCCTGGATCCGATACAGCTGATGAATGCGACATCCTTTCCGCTGAACTCGCCCTTTGTGAGCTTCTTCTCGAGGTCGATCTGTGTGAGGACCTTTGCGTCGGATCCGTAGTTGTACTCGGTGGGCTTGTACTGTGCCGCTCCGACTGCGAAGAGGACTCCTCCGACGGGATACTTGGAACCGTCGCTGAGCTGGAGCTCGAAGTTACCCTTGAATCCGGGGATGTCCTTGACTGTCACTCCCTTGTGGACGGAGATGAGCTTGCAGTTCTCGACCTTCTTCACGAGGTCATCGAGGTAGTCCTGGACGCAGACGCCGTCCTCCTTGAAGCAGAAGTTGCGTGCGAATCCTCCGAGCTCCTTCTCCCTCTCGACGAGGTGGACGGGGAAGCCCTGGGCTGCGATGTCCAGTGCGGCGTTCATACCGGTAATACCTCCACCGATGATGGCTGCTGCCTGGGTGACGGGGATCTCGGATCCCTCGAGGGGCTCGAGCAGGCATGCCTTGGCGATTGCCATCCTCAGAAGGTCCTTTGCCTTCGCGGTTGCCTCCTCGTGTGCGTGCATATGGATCCACGAGCACTGGTCACGGATGTTGGCCATGTTGAACAGGTACTTGTTCAGACCTCCGTCCCTGCATGCCTCTCTGAAGAGGGGCTCGTGTGTCCTGGGTGTACAGGATGCGACGACGACCCTGTTGAGGTCGAGCTCGGTGATTGCCTTTGTGATGGATTCGAGGCAGTCCTGTGCGCATGCGTACTGGGACTGTGTCGAGAAGACCACGTGGGGCAGGGTCTTGGCGTACTCCGCGACGGCGGGGACGTCGACGACCGATCCGATGTTGATACCGCAGTGGCAGACCCAGACTCCGACCCTGGGCTCCTTGCCCTCGACATCCTTCTCCTTGGGGTACTGCTTGGGCGCGCAGGGCTCGAAGTCCTTGCCGACAATCCAGGCTCCCGCCTTTGCCGCTGCTCCGCTGGCCTCGGCGACGGATGTGGGGATGTCCTTGGGTGCTGCGAATGCTCCGGTCACGAAGATACCGGGCTTGGTTGTCTCGAGGGGGTGGAAGACCGTGGTCTTACAGAATCCGTACTCGTTGAGCTCGATTCCGAGTGTCTGGGCGAACTCTTCTGCTCCGTCAGGAGGCGTGAGTCCGATGGACAGGACGGCCATGTCGAACTCCTCGGAGACTCCGTCGTTCTTGTCATCGGTGTAGTTGATGATGAGCTTCTTTGTCTCGGGGTCCTCCTCGATGTTGGAGACACGTGCACCGCGGTGCATGTTGATTCCGTACTCCTTCTGTCCCCTCTCGATGTAGGCCTCGAACTCCTTACCGTAGGACCTGATATCCATGAAGAAGATGTCCTCCTGGACGTCTCCGTGCTCCTTGGTGATCATGGCCTGCTTTGTCGCGTACATACAGCAGACAGAGGAACAGTACTTCTTCCATCCCTTCTTCTGGGACCTGGATCCGCAGCACTGGATGTATGCGATCTTCTTGGGTGCCTCGCCGTTGGAGGGGCAGACGATGTGTCCCCTGTGAGGTCCGGATGCGCACATGATCCTCTCGTACTCGATTGCTGTGACGACGTTCTGGAACCTGCCGTATCCGTACTCTGTTGCGACGCTTGCGTCCCAGACCTTGAATCCGGCCGCAGCGATGATGGATCCGACATCAAGTGTGATGAGCTCATCCTTGTCATCGTAGTGGATAGCACCCTTTCCGCACACCTTGGCGCAGTTTCCACACTTGTCCTTGTTGATCTTCATACAGACGCTGGAGTCAATGACAGCCACCCTGGGCACTGCCTGTGCGTGGGGGATGTAGATTGCCTTCCTTGTTGTGAGCCCGAACTCGTACTTGTCGGGAATGTTCTTCACAGGACACTTTGCGATACAGTCACCGCATCCGGTACACTCACTGGGGTTGACGTACCTTGCCTTCTTGAGGACGGTGACCTTGAAGTCTCCTGCCTGACCCTCGACCTTCTGGACCTCGTGGTAGGTCAGAACGTCGATGTTAGGGTGTCCGTTACAATCCGCCATCTTAGGCGAGAGGATACATGCCGAGCAGTCATTCGTAGGGAATGTCTTGTCGAGACGGCACATGACTCCACCGATTGTGGGGTCCTTCTCCACGAGATAGACGTGGATGTCCCTGTCTGCAAGATCAAGCGCTGCCTGAATACCCGCAATTCCTCCTCCGATAACCAATGCCGATTTACTCAATTCATTGCCTCCGTTTAAGGAATGGATATGGGATGCCTTTTTTGGTATATTAAGGCCAATCAAAATAGGCTTAAATATTATGATACCGCATTACTATGACTCCGTTAAAGATTTTTTAGTAAAATCTAAAATTTGGCATTAATTTCAATTTTTCCCGATAGCCAGCATATCGGATATGCAATATCAAAACAGTTACCGTTCACAGTAATGCGACATTTTTCATGGTAGAAATTTTCAATTTATTTCGTATGATTACGAAGTAAAATTGGATTTTTTGACTTAACGCTCTTTAGGATAGTTTTAAATAGTCATATTTTGGCCCTAAATATCTTCGAAATGATGTCTGGCTCATCGAAAATGATTGGACAAGTGCTACATCCACTACAAAACCTAAGAATTTTTAGTCAAACCTCAACTTTATCGCTTTCTCCGGGATGTTCCCAGACCGCCGACGCCGTTGGAAAGGGATTAAGTCGGATGAGCGGATAACCATCTTCCATGGTGGTCAAATCTGTCCGCGGAAGGAGGCGCTACATCGTGTTCACGGTGCCCGCTGAAGCAGGGAGGAGCGAGGTCCTCGATGCGTTGGCAGACCTGTCCGAACCGATGCCCGATCTGAGGGTCATCACGAGCTTCGGAGGCAAGGCGATAGTCCGCTGCAGCCCCGCCGGGATCGAGCAGGTCTCGGCCACCATGAAGGAGAGGTTCCCCGGATCGGAATCCCTCATAACCTCGGGCACCCTGAGGAAGATACGCGAAGTCTACCCGGAGCTCAAGGTCGCCCAGAAAAAGAAACGCTGAACATTCTTGCAACGTCCTTTTATAATACTTTAAGAATGCTGACGCGTAAATAAGATAAGGAGCGGCAATTATGCAACCCGGACAAATGGCTTATGACAGGGGGATTACAGTTTTCTCCCCTGACGGAAGACTTTTCCAAGTAGAATACGCCCGCGAGGCTGTGAAGAAAGGTTCGACGACCATCGGACTGAAGTACAAAGGCGGAGTGGCCCTCATCGTGGACAAGAGGTCCATGAGCAGACTGCTCGAGCCCAAATCCACCGAGAAGATCCACGACATCGATGATTACATCGGATGCGCCACATCCGGACTCGTCGCGGACGCAAGGGTGCTCGTCGACGAGGCCAGGCACGATGCGCAGGTCCACAGGGTCAACTACGGCGAAAACATCTCCGTCGAGATGCTCGTCAAGAAGGTCTGCGACTACAAGCAGCAGTTCACCCAGTACGGCGGAGCACGCCCGTTCGGAACCGCGCTCCTCGTCGCGGGTACCGACGACCTCGGAGTCCACCTCTTCGAGACCGACCCCTCAGGAGCACTCGTAGCATACAAGGCCACCGGTATCGGGAGCGGACGCCCCGCGGTCATGGAGATCTTCGAGAAGGAATACAAGGACGACATGACGTTCAACGCCGCGATGAAGCTCGGATTGAAGGCGCTCGAGGCAGCCATCGAGGAGAAGCCCAGTGCGGAGACCACCGAGATCGGAGTCGCCGAGATCGGAAAGAAATTCAGAAGACTGAGCGAGAGCGAGGTCGACGCCCTTCTCAAGAAGGACGAGAAGAAACAGCTCAAAGAGAAGAACTGAGGCATAAACATGGTCAGCCTTGATGATGCAATAACGGCCAAACTGGAGAGCCATGGTGAGACCTTCGAGGTCCTCCTCGATCCGAAGGTCGTGGACCTGATCAAGCAGGGTAAGACGTTCGACATCGTCGAGTACATGGCGGTGGAGGACGTCTTCAAGAACGCCAGCAAGGGGACCAAGCCCGCCGAGGACAAGCTCAAGGAAGCATTCGGCACAGAGGACATCGGAGAGATCGCAAGGAAGATCGTCGAGAAGGGCGAGATCCAGATCACGGCCGAACAGCGCAAGGAGATGCTGGAGGCCAAAAGACAGCAGATCATCACATACATTGCCGCAAATGCGATCAACCCGCAGACGCACACGCCGCATCCTCCCATGAGGATACAGCTGGCGCTCGAGGAGGCCAAATTCCACGTCGACCCGTTCAAACCGCTCGACAAGGAGATCGAGGAGGCCATGAAGCTCCTCAGGCCGCTGCTTCCGATAAGGTTCGAGAAATCCCGCATAGCGATCAAGCTCAACGGCTCCGACTACGGACGCTGCTACGACGACCTGATCACCTTCGGCATAGTGGAGAAGGAGGAGTGGACGTCCGACGGGTCATGGATCGGCGTGATGGAGATCCCCGCAGGCCTTATCAACGACCTCACGGACAAGCTGAAGCACAAGACGAAAGGCTCGGCATCCGTGAAATTGATTAATTGACATTCGCGAGAGTGATAAAATGGAAAAAAGAAACGCCAGACAGACACGCGAGATCGTTGTGCCCGGCGACATCCTCGACGGAACAGGGATGAGGCCCGGAGAGAACGCATACGTGCTGGACGGCAAAGTCCGTGCCAGTGTCATGGGAGTAAGGAATGTCTTCCAGAACACGGTCGGAGTGATACCCCTCAGGGGAGGATACATGCCCGTATCCGGGGACACCGTCTTCGGAATCATCGTGGACATCGGACCCTCCAACTGGTTGGTGAACATAGGTGCGCCCTATCCCGCGCCCCTGCATGTGAGCGAGGTCCCTTGGAAGGTAGAGTTCGGGGACACATCCAGATACCTGACCATCGGCAACGTGGTCCTCATAAAGGTCCTGGCGGTCGACGAGAGCAAGAAGATCTCCGTCACCATGAAGGACTCCGGACTGAGGAGGATCGAGGGCGGAAGGCTCGTCAAGATCTCCCACACGAAGGTCTCCAGGGTCATCGGAAAGAGCGGATCCATGATCTCGATGCTCAAGAACATGACCGACTGCCGCATCACCGTCGGACAGAACGGATGGATCTGGGTGGACGGAGAGGACGAGAACGCCGACGTCGCGGTCCAGGCCATCGAGATGATCGAGGAGCTGGCCCAGAGCGGCAACCTGACAGACAGGATCAAAGAATTTATCGAAGAGAGGATCCCTCAGGACGAAGACGATTACGATGATGAGGGGGATGAGTGACCATGAGCGGACACACTGATATGGTATTGGTAGATGAGAACGGCCTGAGGATCGACGGCAGGACAGCCGAGCAGCACAGGCCCTTCAAGATTGAGGCAGGAGTCCTCAACAACGCGGACGGATCCGCATACGTAGAGATTGGAAAGAACAAGGTCCTCGCGGCCGTCTACGGACCCAGGGAGTGCCACCCCAGGCATCTCCAGGACCCCACCAAGGCGATCGTGCAGTGCAAGTACAACATGCAGTCCTTCTCTGTCAGCGACAGGAAGAGGCCCGGACCGGACAGGAGGTCCATCGAGATCTCCAAGATCATCTCCGAGGCACTGGAGAAGGTCGTCCTCACCGAGCTGTACCCCCGCGCATCCATCGATGTGTACATCGAGATCCTCCAGGCCAACGCCGGAACGAGGTGCGCAGGACTCACCGCCGCATCCGTCGCGCTGGCCGATGCGGGTATCCCCATGAGGGACATCGTCCCCGCGCTCGCCTGCGGAAAGGCTGACGGACACGTCCTCCTGGACCTCAACAAGGAGGAGGACAACTACGGACAGGCCGATGTGCCCATCGCCATCATCCCCTCGACGGACGAGATCGTCCTCCTGCAGATGGACGGAAACATGACCCGCGAGGAGTTCGACCGCGGTATCAAGATGGCCGTCGCCGGATGCCACGAGCTCCACGAGCTCCAGAAGGATGCACTCAAGAGACGCTACTCCAAGAAGGCACAGGAGGGTAACTGATGACCGAGATAATGTCAGAGATCAAACGCGACCACATGATGAAACTGATCGCGGAAGGAAAGAGGCTCGACGGACGCGGCCTCACCGACGTCAGGAACATCGAGGTCCTCACGGATGTCATCGAGAGCGCCGACGGATCCGCCAGGGTCAAGCTCGGCAAGACCGAGGTCATCGCGGGAGTCAAGATCATCCCCGGGACCCCGTTCCCAGACACCCCCAACATCGGTGTCCTGACCACCGGAGCGGAGCTCATCCCCATGGCCCACCCCACGTTCGAGGCCGGACCTCCCGGAGAGGACGCCATCGAGCTCGCACGTGTCGTCGACCGCGGTATCCGCGAATCGGGCATGGTCGATGTGGAAGCGCTGTGCATCGTTCCCGGAGAGGAGGTATGGATGTGCTTCGTGGACATCTACGCCCTCGATTACGACGGCAACCTCTTCGATGCGGCCAACCTCGCAGCGGTCTGCGCGCTGAAGTCGGCCACCATCCCCGGGGAGCAGTACGGCAAGGGAGAGAACAAACCCCTGCCGATCACATGCCTGCCCATCTCCATCACGGAGGTCAAAGTAGGTAATGATTTAATAGTAGACCCTAATTTCGACGAAGAACAGATATCGACCGCCCGTCTGACGGTTACGACCGACGACAATGGCAACTTCAGGGCCATGCAGAAGGGCGGACGCGGTTCCATCACACTTGATGAACTCAGCCTCTGTCTCGACAGAGCTGTAGAGAAGGGTGCCGAGATCAGGAAAATCATCGGGTGAAATCTATGTCAAAGAGAACAGAGAAAGCAGGAAGTTCCGGAAGGTTCGGAGCAAGGTACGGTGTCATCGTACGCAACAGGATCAAGACCATCGAGGCCCACCAGAAGGGAAAGCACGAGTGCCCCGTCTGTCACCACATGTCCGTGAAGAGGGTCAGCTCTGGTATCTGGTACTGCAAGCACTGCGACACCAAGTTCGCAGCCACCGCATACAGCCCCAACACGAAGAAGGACATCTCGCAGGTCTCGGAACAGTGAGACTTACTGGTCGGCGATTACGATGAGCACTGGCGAATACAGATGTGCAAAGTGTAACGAGCCCCAGAACGTCAACTCCCTCGGACTCCAGTGCGAGAAGTGCGGATACAAGATCTTCCTCAAGGACAGGCCTGTGGACAAGAAGGTCTACAGCACCGACTGAGATGATCGAGGCCACGCTGAGGATCGAAGGGGCCGCCGCATCGATAGCGGTCCCGACGATCTCGCCCGAGACAGGCAGGGAACTGCCTCGCACCGAGACCACATTGGAATCGGATGGGGACGTCGCGCTGATTCATATCAGGGCGACGGACACCACTGCGATGAGGGCGGCGGTCAATTCGTACCTAGAAAGCTTGCGTGTTATAGAAGACATAGGAAATCTGACCAAGGTGAACCAATGAACGGAATCAGCCCACAGCTCCAGAACCAGATCACCCAGTTCCAGCAGGTCCAGCAGCAGCTCCAGGCCGTGACATCCCAGAGAGTACAGATGGATGCCAGCAGGCGCGAGCTCATCAAGACCAAGGACGAACTGGAGAAGAGCACCGGCACGGTCTATAGGACCTCCGGCGCATTCATGATCAAGGTCGACGACCTGGATTCCCTCAAGGCCGACCTCGATGAGTCCATAGAGACCATGGAGGTCAGGATCGGCAGCCTCGAGCGCCAGGAGAACTCCCTCAAGGAGAAGTACACCGCGCTCCAGGAGACCATCAACAAGGCCATGGGGAACGTACAGGAGTGATCCATTTCCTAAACCCGGGCGACAGCCCGGGAATATTTCCTTATATCATTCTACGAATCAATCCGTCATGACAGATGCACTTGTTCTCAAGGACGTACGTAAGACGTACGGACAGAGAGAAGCGGTCCACGGCGTGTCACTCACTGTGCACGAAGGGGAGATCTTCGGGCTCATAGGACATAACGGTGCCGGGAAGACCACCATCCTGAGGATGATCTCCACCATCCTGAAGATATCGTCGGGGACGATCGAGGTCTACGGCAAGGACGTGACGAAGGAATCCGACGAGGTCAGGAAGCTCATCAGCTACCTCCCGGAGGATGCCGGGGCGTACAAGGACCTGACCGGCAGGAGGTACCTCTCGTTCATAGCCAACTTCTTCTGCTCCGGCGAGGAGAAGGAGAGGATGGTCCAGAAGGGGGTGGAGCTCGCCGACCTCGGTGACAAGATCGACTACAGGATCGACACCTACAGCAAGGGTATGATGCGCAGGCTGCTGATCGCAAGGGCCATCATGACATCGCCCAAGCTCGCGATCCTGGACGAGGTCACCTCCGGACTGGATGTGATAAATGCATACGAGATCAGGGAGGTCATCCGCGAGATCGCAAGGTCCGGAGTCACCGTGATCATGTCCTCGCACAACATGTTCGAAGTGGACATGCTCTGCGACAGGGTCGGTATGATCGACCAGGGCAACATCATCGATGTCGGGAGCCCCGACGAGCTGAAGGAGAAATACGGAAAGGACACCCTGGAAGAAGTGTTCGTCGCGGCGGTGAAAGGAGCATGAGCCATCTCACCAACATCATCAAGAAGGAGATCAAGGAGCTCCTCACGCCCGGTTCCGTCGCATCCGTCCTAATCATGGTCCTGCTCTTCGCCAGCCTGGGAGGGCTCATCGGCGAGGAAATAGGGAAGAGTGCGACGCTGCCAGTGATCGGCATCTCGAACTACGAGGATCAGACCGTCGACACGAAGAGCGGCGAATGGAACGCATACGATGCTCTTGTCAACATCTACACCGCCTCCGGAGTGCCTGCATCGGAGATCGACGACTTCATCATCAAGATCGACAGGGACAACATATTCGACGACATGATGGAGCACGGCGTCTCGTTCACATTCCTGCTGTCGGACACGTTCAAATCCGATATAGAATCGGGCAAGAAAGGCGTCCTGGAGCAGGTCTATATCTACGAGCCCAGCGGAATGGTCGGTGGCACGGTGTCCACGACCATGGCCGGACAGCTGGTGAACTATCTGGAGCAGGACCTGTCCAAGTCCATCGTGGGATCCCAGTCCGAGATGGAGCACATATCTTTCCTCACATCGCCCATCGACGGCGGACACACGTACACGTACGTGAAAGGGGAGCTCCAAGAAGATGTTACGCCGTCCGAGATCGCCAACAAGCTCAGCGGTCAGACCATGCTCATCCCGATGATCATCATGATCATCATCATGATGGTCGGAAGCATCGTCATCAGCTCCATGGGATCCGAGAAGGAGAACAAGACCCTCGAGACCCTGCTCACCCTGCCGATCAAGAGGACGACCATCGTCACCGGAAAGATCCTGGCGGCGGCGGTCGTCGGTCTCGTGTTCGGACTGGCGTACATGCTCGGAATGAGCTTCTATCTGGGCTCGCTCACCGCGCCTGCGGTCAGCAGCACCGACATAGACCTCTCCAAGCTCGGACTCGCATTGGGACTCACCGACTACCTGCTGATCATGGTATCGATGTTCCTCTCCATCGCGTGCGCACTCGGCATCTGCATGATCCTCGGAGCGTTCGCGAAGAACTACAAGTCCGCACAGACCATGACCATGCCCCTGAGCATCCTTGCCATCATCCCGATGTTCATAGTGATGTTCTCCGGGTGGTACGGCTCCAACATAGTCATACAGGTGCTCCTGTTCGCGATCCCGTTCAGCCACCCCATGATGGCCACGGAGGCCCTCCTGAACGGGGATGTGACCCTAGTGCTGGGCGGTATCGTCTACATGGTCATATTCGCACTGGTGTCGATCCTGATCACCGTCAGGCTATACAAGTCGGACATATTGATCACCGGACTCAGCCAGAACAAGTACGTGGAGATGCTGAGGGGCAACCGCAAGCACCAGAAGCACTGAATCGTCATTTTCCTGGGGCAATGCCCCAGTTTTTTATCCTCTACCTGTATGACCCCGCATGTTCGGGGAACTGGCAGACAAGCTCAGAGGAAGGAACAAGGTCATCCTTGTCCATGGCAACGCGGATATGGATGCGATAGGATCCGCCTATGCGCTGAAGATGGCCTTCCCCGATGCGGACATCTACGCTCCCAACAGCATCGACCGTGTGAGCAAGATCGTCTGCGAGAAGATCGGTGTCGAATACAAGGAGAGCTGCGACCTGTCCGCTTACGAGCAGATCGTCGTCGTGGACACCTCGTCCCCGGAGCAGCTGGAGGGCGTGCCCGAGCTCCCGAAAAACACTATCGTCATCGACCATCATCTACCCACGGGCAAGTGGGATGAATATGATTTCTACTGCGATCCGGATAGGACGTCCTGCTGCGAGATCATCAAGGATATCCTGGACGAGAACGGCATCCCCATCGACCGCGACACGGCCCTCATGCTCATCGGAGGGATGATCACCGACAGCGGCCATTTCCAGTTCGCCAAGCCCGGTCTGCTGACCGCTTTCGCCGATCTTATGGAAAGATGCTCCATCAACATGGATGAGGCCTACAACCTAACGATGGCCCCTGTGAGCATGTCCGAGAAGATCGCCATGCTGAAGGCGATCGAGAGGACCAAGTTCGACCGTGTCGGGAACCTCATCGTCGCCACATCCTACGGAGGAAGCTTCGAAGCGTCCGCATGCAGGGCTATAATGACCGCAGGCGCTGATGTAGTGTTCGTCGGATCCCAGAGGGACGACACCTTCCGTCTGAGTGCCAGGGCGACTCAGGAGGCCGTCAGAAAGGGCGTGAACCTCGGCGAGATCATGAAGGGGATCGGCTCCGAGACGCAGACCGACGGCGGTGGCCACGCAGGCGCTGCAGGAATTTCCGGGATCGGGGATGTTGAAGCAATGCTTTTCATCTGCATGAAGAGAACGATGGAGATCTTCAGAGAGATAAAGTCCAAAGATCTCCTTGAGAGGGAAGTTTGACCCTCACCTGAGCTTGGTGAGGCTTGCGAGGACCTTCTGGAGAGCCTCGCGGTTCTCAGGGTGTGCCTCGAAGTATTTTGCGACGGGTTCCAGCGTCTTCGCCATTCCGTCGGTGACACCTGTCTTGAGGTCGAAAGGTGACAGCTGCTTGCTGAAGTAAGCCTCCTCGAGCTCCTCGTAGGAATTGTAGGTGACGGGTCCGCCGTACTGCTCGGGGCGGTCCACGAACAGGCAGCCGTTCCTGGGGATGATGATGTACTTGCACAGCATCAGGACGGGGTTGACCTCCTCGTTGCCCTCGGCGTCTAGCTTATCCATGGGACAGTACGCCTTCTTCATCTTCTTGGCGATGTCCTCCTTGGTGTCGTGGATCGTGATGTTGCCCTCGGGCTTGGACTTGGACATCTTGTTCTCGATGGGGTCCATCCTGTTTCCGCCCTTGAGTCCGGGCAGGAGAGGCGTGTGCAGAGCGACGGGTTTCTTCCATCCGAGCTTGTCGGCCGCGTCCCTGGCGAGCATGTGGGCCCTCCTCTGATCGATACCGGCGTATGCCACATCGCAGTTGAGGAAGAATATGTCCGTCGCCTGGAGGATCGGGTAGAGCACCTTCGACGCATCGACCTCGGCCTCGTCCTCGGACCTTCCCATGATCGTCATGGCCCTCTTGACCCTCGAAAGGGATGTAACCTTGGCGACCTTGATGACCTTCTCCCAGTACTCGATCTCCGAGCACAGCTCGCTGGCGTACTTGAACTCGACCCTGTCCTCAGGGACGCCGAGCGCGATGAAGCAGTCCTGCATGTACCTTGCGCAGGTCCTGATGTTCTCGATGTTCCCTCCGAGCTTGTCGTTGATGTAGGCGTGCCAATCCGCCCAGAATATGGTGACCTTGAATCCTGCATCGCAGAGGTCCCTGATCTTCTGGGCAACGAGCACCCAGCCTAGGTGGACGGTTCCCGACGGCTCGAATCCGATATATGCCGTGGGCTCCTTCTTCTCCGTGAGGAGAGCACGGAGTTCCTCTTCGGTAACGAGCTCTTCGGTATTCCTTGTAACCAAGGCCAGCTTTTCGTCTACATTCATATGTATCGTGTGCGGGAACGGAGCGCTTATATTAAGCGTTGGCGGAACACACTGTGTCCCGGTGGGAAGAGGCCAAAGGCACTGTTACCGTAGCTGGTTCGGTTTAAATCCTGAGAACCTAGGTGAACGTTTCCGTGGAACCGGTATCGATCCTTACAGCCATCGCTTTCTCCATCCTGGGCTCCGCCATGGGGCTCTTCACGGGATTGGTGCCGGGCATCCACGTCAACACCCTGGCATCCATGCTGGTGGTCGCCAGCCCAGGGATATCGGCCGCCCTGCAGGGCGCCCTTCCGGAATCGCAGATACCGACGGATGTGTGCTGCATGATCATGTCCGCATCCGTGGTGCATTCCTACGTAGATTTCGTGCCGTCCGTGTTCATCGGGGCGCCCGATGCGGATACCGCCGTTTCCGTCCTTCCAGGACACCGCATGCTGCTGGACGGCAGGGGGATGGCGGCGGTAAGATCCGCTGCGATAGGGAGCCTTATCGGATGCTCAGCGGCGATCCTTCTGGCCGTGCCGATGCAGTACGTGATGATGACCGGCGCCTCAGACATACTGGACCAGGTCACGAAGGCCGTCCTAATACTGGTGGTCGGCATCCTGATGTACAACGAGTACCGGAAGAATCAGCTGCTCTTCGGCGCCATCGCGTTCCTCCTGTCGGGAGCGATGGGGTATGCGGTCATGGAGCTACCCATCCCATCGGACGGGCTGTTCGGGGAAGGGACATTGCTGATGCCCATGCTCACCGGGCTGTTCGGACTGCCGACGATGCTCATGTCCTCCGACGGCGCCAAGTTCCCTAGGCAGCCAGACAAGGAGAAGGACCCTGTGGGCATCGTTCCTGGACTGAAAGGGGTTCTGATGGGTTCCGTGGCCGGATGGTTCCCCGGGATCACATCCACGGTCGGTGCGACTGTGTCCGCTACCATCCTCCCCGACAGGACGCCCGAGCGGTTCATCTCCACCGTTGCCTCGATAGGGACCGTGACCAGCGTCCTGTCCCTGGTGACCCTGTCCGTTTCCGGGAGCGGGAGGTCCGGAACCGTGATAGCGATAGGCGACATCCTCGGCGACAGCATCAGGGGGATCATGACCGAGCCGTTCCTGCTGCTGCTCGTCTCCGCGGCCGTGGGCTCCGCCTTGGGATACGCGCTGACCATCTGGTCGGGAAGGATGATGGCATCCTTCGTGGAGAGGCTGAGGCAGGACCTGCTGAACAAGGCCGTCATAGCGTTCCTGATCATCATGGTCCTGCTGACCACGGGTTTCTGGGGCATGGTCATCATGGTCGCATCCCTGCTCATCGGGTTCATCCCGGTGTCCTGCGAGGACGGGAAGACGGTCCTGTGCGGGTGCCTGATGCTCCCGGCCATCATCATGTAAAAATAACGGAACTTAATCACTAGAAGCATGGATCTCAAGCGTGCGGAGATACTGGCACTACTTGCGATGGCCTTCGGGGTCTTCATGGACGGACTGGATTCCAGCATCGTCAACATAGCGCTCCCCTCCATCGCCGAATCCTTCGGGGTCGATGCCAACGCCGTCGCATGGGTCACCATCACTTATTTCATGATGATCGCCGGCCTGATGCTCTCCTTCGGGAGGCTGGCCGATTCCGGTCACATCAGGAAGATCTACATCATCGGATTCGCCATATTCGGTATCTCTTCCCTTGTATGCGGGTTCTCGCAGGACCTGTGGACGCTGGTCGGTGCCAGGGTCGTCCAGGGTATCGGAGCGGCGATTCTGGGTGCCGTGGCGCCCATGATCTGCGTGAAGTTCATCTCCCCTTCCAAGCTCGGGCTCGCCGTCAGCGTGCTCATGCTCTCAGGAGCGGTCGGCTTCGGATCCGGTCCCGCCGTCGGCGGACTGATAATGGACATGGCCTCCTGGCACTGGACGTTCTTCATCAACGTGCCGATAGGCGTGCTGGCCATACTCTTCGCGCTCCGCGCCCTGCCCAAGGACCATGACATAAAGGATGCTAAGCTGGATCTCGCAGGAAGCGCATTCCTGCTGATCGCGGTCGTCGCAGGGGTGTACATCCTCGAGATGTTCTCGCATGAGGGACAGGGCATGATCTGCGCGGCCATGGCCGTCGTCCTGGTCGCATGCCTCCTGCTGTTCGTCCGCACTGAGAGGAGGACCGCCCACCCCATGCTGAACCTCGAGATGTTCAGGGACTGGAGGTTCGACTCTGTCTCCCTGTGCTATCTGCTGATGAACATCTGCTACGTGGGAGTGTCATACCTGATACCGTTCTACATCACGAAGGAGCTGGACGTCAGCTTCACCTTCACCGGGATCCTGATCCTTATACCCAGCATCATAACGATCCTGATCAGCCTCCCCGCAGGGAAGTACGCCGACAGCCACGGCAGGAAGAGGATGGCCCTGGTGAGCTGCGCTGCGCTCCTGTTCTTCAGCATCGGCTACTGGCTCATCAGGCCGGACATGGGATGGCTGCCCTTCATACCGATAGGGATAATGGGAGGCATCATGTGGGGGCTATGCGGAGCATCCGTGGCGAGCCGTATAATAGACCGCGCCCCGCAGGAGGACAAGGCCATAGCCTCAACGCTTTCCAACTTCCTCTATTACACAGGGGGCTCCATAGGTACCGCGATGTTCGCATCCCTCGCGACGATAGGCTCCGGATCCATCGGCGTGCCATTGGACCTGATCCCGCCGGAGGACTTCCTGGCAGGATTCACGTTCGCGATGATACCCGCGATGGTACTCAGCGTGGCGACGTTCGTCGCCGGGTACATCGTTCCGGACGAGGGGATCGGTTCCTCTTGAGCACCTTCAGTTCCGCCTTCTCCAGGAACTTCTGAGCATCCACGACGAACCTCTCATGAGTGCCCGAGCCGACCTCCCCTGCGGAGTCGTAGACGCGCACGTTGAAAACCAGGCGTCTCCTGTCGATCTCCACGAGCTCGGTCTCGCAGACCACTGTCATCCCTATAGGCGTGGCCGCGGAGTGGGCGATGTCGAGATGGGTGCCGACAGTGGACATCCCCATCTCCAGATAGGGGATGACGCTCTGCGATGCGGTCTTCTCGATCAGCGCTATCATCGCCGGCGTAGCGAAAACCGGCAGATCCCCGCTCCCCAGCGCATCCGCCGTGTTGGATTCGTTCACATCTACCGACTGGGATCCCCTGATTCCTGTGCTCAGCATACCACACCGATTCCACCGCGGATATTTATCGGTGGGCCCCTTGCCGGGCTGCCAGGTTTTAACAATGTTAAAAAGCTATTTCTACTTCCTTTGAGTTTTTACATTAAGAATAATATACGGGCCGTATGGGATTGGAAGAGCAGCTTTACGAGGAACTGATTCAGCTGAGGGAGCGCCTCAGGGAAGAAGGCAGGATGTCCACAGGCCGCATGCCGAACATCTGCTCGGATGAGGCGCTGGCCGAGATGGCGCACAGGGTGCCGACGAAGATAGACGACTTCATAGCCATCGTCGGCGTGGGCCAGAGGTTCATAGAGGTATACGGCGAGAAGTTCCTGGCCGTCACCAAGAAGTATGCTGTGACCGCCGCCAAGGGTTCCGACCTCGCATCCGACACCGCGAGGACGCTGAGGGAGCTGGAGAAGAAGCTCATCAACATCAGCAGGGGGAACAGGCTGCTCTACCAGGGGAAAATATCCGCCAAAAACACCTTCGACCTCATGAGGATCCCGAACATCGACGTCATCGAGCTGCTCTTCGGCAAGAAGAGGGTCCTCAGGCTGTGCGACATCGCCAACAGCAAGGAGGACGAGAGGTTCTACAAGCACCTCAACCAGGTCATCCGTGAGGTCAACAGGGAGATGAGGGAGAAGGGACAGTACGACCTCTACATCGGGTACCCCTTCGTGCAGGGCAAGATGCCCAACGACGACTTCGACATCCGTGCACCGCTCGCGCTCTTCCCGGTCACGCTGGAGAAGGACGCCCGCTCCATATCCCTGACATACGACTCGTCCCGCGATGCGATGTACAACAACACGCTCATCCTGGCCTACATCAAGGCCACCGGCCAGAACAGGCCGCTCCCCAACAACATCCTCGAGGACTACGAATACAGCACGTTCATCGACGACACCTTGAGATTCTTCAAGATAAACGGCATCACGATCAAGTGCGAGCAGACGGAGCCCACGGAGTTCATAGACTACAAGGCCGGGGAGTTCCCCGACTACCTCCCGGGCGACATGGAACTCGTCCCCAACATGGTGGTCGGGAAGTACCCCACATACTCGAGTTCGATCCAGAGGGACTTCGATGCAATCCTCTCCGGCAAGGAGATCAACGGGATCCTGTCGGACCTGGTGGAGAACCTCGACAAGACCGACTTCCTTTCGGACAAACCGGATCCCCTGTCGTTCGACGACATCAAGGAGAAGGGCATGGAGGCGTCGGAGAAGGACCTGGTGTACATCAACTCGCTCAACAGCGCACAGGAGAACATCCTCACGGCGATAGACAACGGCGACGAGATCGTCGTCCAGGGACCTCCCGGAACGGGCAAGTCGCAGGTCATCACGGGGCTGATCGCATCCGCGGTGGTCAAGGGCAAGACCGTCCTGATGGTCTCGGAGAAGAAGACCGCGCTGGATGTCGTGTACTCGCGTCTAGGGAACCTAGCCAGGTACTGCCTGCTGATCGACGACGTGGGGAACAAGGACCTGTTCTACAGGCAGCTCGACAGCATGCTGTCCGCAGGGGTGCCGAAGAAGGGTACCGACATAGAGTCGATCTCGGAGAGCATCAACGATGATGTCGAGCTGCTTACAAAGATCGCCGACACCATGTACACCCCCGGTGATTTCGGGATAGCGCCGTACAAGCTCTACGGCCTGGAGAAGACCAACCTCTCCGACGAGAGGCAGTTCACCGAGTACAAGGTCCTCAAGGACAACATCGACCCCAAGCTGATGTCCCTCAAATATCCGGACATCACCGAGCTGCACAGGATCTACGGCAGCGAGAGCTACATGCGCAACTTCAACGATTACAAGACCCTCTCCGGAGGCAACCCCTGGCTGACGCAGATGAAAGGGGACCTGTCCGAATACAACATCGGAGAGATGAAGGCGGACCTGATGGACCTGGAGATGCAGATGAAGGAGTTCAACTCCAAGGGATTCATGGGGAAGCTGTTCTCCAAGGGCAAGGTCAACCGCGAGGCCACGCTGATGGCCTCCAAGTACTTCGACAACTACAACCAGCACACCCTCAACATGCTGATGGACGACCCCCAGAGGATCATCACCGGCCTGGACGACTACGAGAGGTTCGCCTCCCTCTCCACGGTGTATAACAGGATGACCTCCACCGAGAAACTGTACGGGGAGGATCTGCTGTCCATATCGGACAAGACCAAGATGAGGTTCTCGGAGAGCAACGACAAGATGTACAACTGGGTGCTGAACGAGCATCTGATGAAGTTCGATGCCGAGCACAAGGACATCATGCAGCAGATATGGGACTTCGACAGCATCATCAAGGACATGGACAGGAAGATGGAGGAGAAGCGCAGCCTGTGCAAGGACAGGGTCGAGGAGATCCTCCAGAACAACCTGCGCTACATCACCGAGTCCAAGAGGCGCGGTGACATCAGCAGGATCATCGAGTCCAAGAGGAAATGGAACCTCAACAAGTTCATCAACCGCTACGGCTACGAGCTGTTCAAAGGCGTCAGGGTATGGCTGCTGACGCCTGAGGTGGTATCTGAGATACTTCCGTTGGAGATGGGTGTGTTCGATCTGCTCATCTTCGACGAGGCCTCGCAGATGTACGTGGAGAAGGGAATACCCTCCATCTACAGGGCGAAGAAGGTCGTGGTCGCAGGTGACCACAAGCAGCTGCGTCCCTCCAGCCTCGGTATGGGAAGGATCGAGTACGACTCCGACGAGGACGACCCGGACGACGACGTCTCCGCGGCATTGGAGGAGGAATCTCTCCTGGACCTTGCAAGGGCGAGGTACGACTCCATCCTTCTGAACTTCCACTACAGATCAAAGTACGAGGAGCTGATAGCATTCTCCAACTACGCGTTCTACGGCGGAAGGCTGTACGTGTCCCCCAACGTGGTGGAGCCCCCGAAACCCCCGATCGAGACCGTCAGGGTGGACGGGCTGTGGGAGAACAAGTCCAACATGGCCGAGGCAAACAAGGTGGTCGAGCTCCTCAAGAACATATTCATCGAGAGGAAGAACAACGAGACCATCGGCATCATCACCTTCAACGCGTCCCAGAGGGACCTGATAAACGATGTGATCGACGAGGAATGCACCAAGGACCCATCCTTCGGAAAGACGGTGACGAACGAGATGAAGAGGTTCGACAACGGGGAGGACGTGGGGCTGTTCATCAAGAACATCGAGAGCGTGCAGGGGGACGAGCGCGACATAATCATCTTCTCCATCGGATACGCCAAGAACTCCGATGGCAAGCTCATGCAGAGGTTCGGATGGCTCAACAACCGCGGAGGAGAGAACCGTCTCAACGTCGCGGTGTCCAGGGCCAAGAGGAAGATCTACATCGTGTCCTCCTTCGAGCCCAAGGAGCTTCAGGTGGAAGATAACAAGAACGACGGCCCCCGCATACTGAAGAAGTACCTGCAGTACGCCGATGCGGTCAGCAGCGGCAACAGGGAGCTTGCCGATGCCATACTGCATTCATTCGGGGACGAGCGCTGGACCTCCCACGAGGAGCTGTCCACCGTCCACATAGCGGACAAGGTGTACAACGCGCTGGTCAGGAAGGGATACACGGTCGAGAGGAACGTCGGTATCGGAGGATACCAGATCGACCTCGCCGTGAAGCAGAACTACAGGTACATCCTCGGCATCGAATGCGACAGCCGCCTGTACGAGATGTCCGACTCCACCAGGGAGAGGGACTACCACAGGCAGAAGTACCTCGAGTCGAGGGGATGGAAGATCCACAGGGTATGGACCCCGGGATTCTGGAAGAGTCCCGAGAAGGAGATATCCGGGATAATAGACGCAATAGAGAGGGTTTGAGATGAAGACCACTTTGAAAATTGAGGGAATGATGTGCGAAGGATGCGTCAAGAAGGTCTACGACGGACTTTCGGGACTCGACAAGGTGAACAAGGTCGACGTCAACCTGAAGGCCGGCAAGGCCACCGTCGAGCACGACGGGGCCACCGACGAGGAGCTCATCGGGGCCGTCGTCGATGCCGGGTTCAGGGCATCCGTGAAGCACGGACTGTTCTCATGAGGACCCGCGTATTCCGCATAGGAGGCATGTCCTGTGCGGCCTGCTCAGGCAGGATCGAGAGGGCGATAGGCGCCCTCGAGGGCGTGGACTCTGTAAGCGCCAACTTCGGGAACAACACCGCCACGGTGACCTACGACGATTCCAAGGTGACCGAGGACGACATCGCATCCGCGGTGCATTCCGCCGGATATACGATGATCAGCGACGACCGCAAGAAGGCCGAGAGGCAGGAGGTCGAGGCGCTGAGGGTCCAGAAGCGGGACCTGATCATAGCTCTGGCGGCGGTGATACCTCTGAGCATCATCGCCATGGCGCCGATGCTCACAGGCATCGAATGGCCGTGGGACAAGAGGGTCGACTGCATCCTGCAGATACTGCTGTTCCTGCCCATCGCATACGCCGGAAGGAGGTTCTACAGGAAAGGGTACCCTGCGCTCTTCAGCAGGAGCCCCACGATGGATTCGCTGGTTGCGCTGAGCACCACCGCATCGTTCCTGATGGGGCTGTACTACACCTACGTCGCGTTCACCGGCGGAATGGTCCACTCGCTGAGCTTCGACTCCGCAGGGATGATCATAGCATTGGTCAGCGTCGGGAAGTACATCGAGGCGCGCTCCAAGCACAACACCAACGATTCCCTCAGAAGGCTCCTGGCCATGGCCCCGTCCAGGGCCACCGTCATCAGGGACGGGAAGGAAATCGAGATAGACTCCTCCGTGCTTGTCATGGGGGACGTGGTCCTCATCCGCCCCGGAGAATCCGTGCCTGCGGACGGGACCGTCATAGATGGATCGTCATCGGTCAACGAATCCATGCTCACCGGGGAATCCGCACCCGTGAAGAAGGCTGCGGGCTCCGTAGTCTACGGTGCCACGGTGAACGGCAACGGGAGCATGAAAGTGATGATCGAGAAGACCGGCGAGGAGACCGTCCTCTACCAGATAGCGAGGATGATGGAGATGGCCCAGGGCACCAAGGCCCCGGTGGCCCACGTGGCGGACAGGGTGTCCGCAGTGTTCGTCCCCGCCGTGATAATCATCTCCGTGCTGAGCTTCATCGCTTGGTACATAGCCGGGCTGTACAACCCCGCTTACGACCTGGAATTCTGTCTGACCATAGCGATCTCCGTCCTGGTGATCTCATGCCCGTGCGCACTGGGGCTGGCCACCCCGCTGGCCATCGTGGTGGGGACCGGCAACGGATCCAGGTACGGGATACTCTACAAGACTGCGGCTTCCCTGGAGGCTGCGGCGAACGTTGACACCGTCATCCTCGACAAGACCGGAACGATAACGAAAGGACAGCCGACGATCACCGGTGTGGTCACCGATATGGACGAGAGGAGGTTCATCTCCGTGGTCGCGTCGGCCGAGTCCGATTCCGAGCATCCGCTGGCCCAGGCCGTGGTGGGATATGCGAAGGACAACTCCATCCCGCTGCTCGAACACAGCAACTTCGAGGCGGTCACCGGGATGGGGATCCGCTGCACCGTGGACGGTTCTGAGGTTCTTGTGGGCAACACCGAGCTCATGGAGGCCAACGGCGTGGAGCTCAGGGACATCCCCGGCATACTCGTCGCCATCGACGGTGAGCTCGCGGGATCGATAAGCGTGTCCGACCCCATCAGGGACGAGAGCCCGTCCGCGATATCCTCCCTCAAAGGCATGGGCATCGATGTCATGATGGTGACCGGAGACCGCAAGGAGACCGCCGAGGCCATAGCTGCCGAGGCAGGGATCAACGAGGTCATATCCGGAGCGAAGCCGCAGGACAAGCTGGACAGGGTGAAGAAGCTCCAGATCCAGCAGAGGCATGTGGCCATGACCGGGGACGGGATCAACGACGCCCCCGCACTCACCCAATCGGACGTGGGTCTGGCGGTCGGTTCCGGAACGGACATAGCCATCGAATCCGCCGACATAGTGCTTATGAACGACGATCTCAGGGCCGTGCCCGCGGCGCTGGAGATCGGTCGTGCGACATTGAAGAACATCAAGCAGAACCTGTTCTTCGCCATGATCTACAACGCGGTATGCATCCCCATAGCCGCCGGCCTTCCGGTGGTGTTCGGATACACGGACCTTGTGATGGTGATGCCCATGCTGGCCGCAGCGGCCATGTCATGCTCGTCCATCTCGGTGGTTACCAATGCAGTCAGAATGAGGAGGTTCAGGCCCTCGTCTCTGCCCCAGCCTCAGTGACGTGGCCGTCAGTGTGCCGTTGTCGCGCTTCCAGGCCACCTCTGAATCCACGACCTCTATCGGACGGGAGTGCATCGGCGAATCCAGGGTCATCGACTCGTATTCGCCGCCCTCCCCCATTATGCTTATCCCGTGCTTCTCGCGGATCGCCTTGAGCTCCCTGACCGCATCCTCGTCTATGACGCGACCGAGCCATTCGGGACCGAGACCCTCCGCGTAGCATCCGACTATCATCGCCTTGATGCCGGATTGCAGGAACGCATCCATGACCAGGTCCTGGTCCTTCCTCCACAAAGGAGAGAACACCCTCAGGCCCAGGTCGTGGCAGACCAGGTTCATCCTGTCCCACTGGTAGTCTGACCAGACGGCACCGGTGATGACACCGTCCACATCCAATCCCTCCAAGGCATCCCTCAGGCCCTGCATGTCCCCCTCCTCGGTGCCGGAGCTCGGTGCGGTGACCAGCTTCTTCCCCATGGCCTCCGCCATCAGCGGGACCGCAGATAGATTGGGCGTGTGGAATATCCACGATGCGGCATCCTCGGGGACTATGTTGACCAGATACGGCACGTCGTGCCCCATTTGCTCCTCGATGTAAAGGGAGAACGTCGAATCCTTGCCGCCCGAATAAAGGGATGCCAACCTCATGCTGCGACCATCGCCCCCATCCGATAAAAGGATGCTTTTTTTAATGATGTGTCGATGATGATTGCAGAGGAATGTCAGATGGCCCTTGACGCGAACGCTATGAAGAAACTGGTGGCCGAGGTCGCTGTCGACAGGTACGTGAAGGACGGCATGTCCGTCGGGCTCGGTACCGGGTCGACCGCCAAGTTCATGATCGAGAGGATCGGCGAACTGGTGAAGCAGGGTTACGACCTCACGTGCACGGCCACGTCCGTGCAGAGCGAGGAGCTCGCCAGGAGCCTAGGCATCAAGGTCGTCGACCTGGACGAGATAGACCATCTGGACGTCACCATCGACGGGGCCGACGAGGTCGATCCCGGGATGCAGCTCATCAAGGGCCTCGGAGGCGCCCTCCTCAGGGAGAAGATCGTGGCCGCCGCCACTATCAACGAGATAATCATCGCCGACGAGTCCAAGCTCGTAGAGAAGCTCGGAACGAAGGCCCCGCTCCCGGTGGAGGTCCTGCGCTTCGGCCATGAGCATACGAGGTACGCCCTGGAGAGGCAGGGGTGCAAGGCGACCCTCAGGATGAAGGACGGGGAACCGTTCGTGACGGACGGCGGGAACTACATCTACGACTGCAAGTTCGAGGCCATAGAGAAGCCCTTCTTTCTGGAATCGAGGATAGACGTCATCCCCGGAGTGGTGGAGAACGGACTGTTCCTCAACACGGCCTTCGATGTGCTGATCGCAAAGGCGGACGGCACGGTAGAGAGCATGGCCGACAGCCTTGCAAAGAAGGAGGAATGAGCGGTTTCACGGCCCTCGAAAGGGGGCTGCGGCCTGTCTTAATCGAGCACATCCCCTTAATAATATACAATATACTGGGAGGGTACTGGTATGTCGGGCGGACGACCCACCCGACAAGGGTTCATCTTTTTATATAACCTCGATAATAGCACGCCCGATTCAATTCAAGGTGAATACCATGAAAATGCCCAGAACGATCAAAAGATACTGCCCGACCTGCAAGGCCCACACCGAGCAAGAGGTGGAGAGGGTCAAGAAGAAGAAGGCAAGCGAACTCAAATGGGGTCAGAGGAGATTCAGAAAGGTCACCGCCGGTTACGGAGGATTCCCCAGGCCCAAGCCCGAGGGAAGGGAGAAGCCCACCAAGAGGATCAACCTCAGGTACAGATGCACCCAGTGCAAGAAGGCCAACATCTCCCCCTGCATCCGTGCGAAGAAGTTCGAGCTCGTGGAGTGATTATCATGACCGGAGATTTCATCAAGATCAAGTGCCCCGACTGCGAAAACGAGCAGATCGCGTTCAAGAAGGCAGCGACCAAGGTCACCTGCCACGTCTGTGGTGCCACACTCATCGTCCCCAAGGGCGGAGTCGGAGACATCAAGGGCGAGATCGTTGAGGTAGTCAACTGATGTCAAGGACCAGGGGCCTTCCCGAGAACGGTGAGCTTGTAGTCTGCACCGTCAAGAATGTGAAGAACTTCGGAGCCTTCGTCACTCTGGACGAGTACGACGACAGGGAAGGGTTCATACACGTAAGGGATGTCGCTACTGGTTGGGTAAAGTACATCAGGGACTTCGTCAGAGAAGGACAGAAGATTGTCTGCAAAGTCCTGGGCGTTGATTCACAAAAAGGTCACATCGACCTTTCTTTAAAATCCGTCAATGAACATCAGAAAAGGGAGAAGATCCAGCAGTGGAAGAACGAGAAAAAGGCAGAGAAGCTTCTCGAGATCGTCGCTGAGAGGATGGACATTGACCTCGATAAGGCATACAAGCAGTTCGGAGACGAGCTGCTTGATGCCTACGAGACACTTTACAGTGCTTTTGAATCCGCAGTCGCATACCCGGATGATTTCCTTTCGGAATTCGAAGGTGAGTGGATTGATACATTCATGGAGGTCGCGAAGGAGAACGTCGCACCGCCCATGGTTCAGATCGACGGTATCCTCGAGATGAGCTCATCCGCACCCAATGGAATGGAGCTCATCAAGACGGCGCTCATGGCCGGACTGGCGACAGCGGACGGTTCATCGGTCGAGATCACCTGCGTGGGATGCCCCAGATACAGGGTCGTCGTGAACGCGGCTGAGTACAAGGAGGCCGAGGACATCATGAAGACGGTCACCAACACTGCGATCGAATCGCTCGTTTCGAACAACGGCACGGCAGTGCTCAAGCGCGAGAGCAAGTGAGATGAGCAGCGAGATCCGCAAATGCGCCGGCTGCGGAAGGTACACGCTTTCCTACGATTGCCCGGTATGCGGAGAGAGGACCGTGATACCTGTTCCGGCACGCTATTCCCCCGACGACCGTATGGGAGAGTACCGCCGCAGATCCATAATCAAGGAGTACGGAGAGAATGGAAAGCCTCATAACCTATGACTGCAGGCCCACCTTCAACAACGTGGTATTCATCGAGGGCCTCCCCGGCGTGGGCAACGTCGGGAAGATTGCAGCGGACTTCCTGGCCTACAAGCTGGAAGGGCAAAGGCTCGCCAGCATCCTCTTCAGCGAACTCCCCGCACAGGTGATGATCGACAACGACAACCACCCGTATGCGGTCAACGTGGAGCTGTGGTACGCCAAGGACGTCAACGGCAAGGACGTGATCTTCCTCCTGGGAGACAACCAGCCCACCTCCGGCCAGGGGCAATTCAAGCTCTGCAAGTACATCTTCGACAAGATCATCCGGTACGACCCGCAGATCATCCTGACCCTGGGAGGTTTCGGACTCGGGGAGATAGTCACAGACCCGCATGTACTGGGTGCAGTGAACGAACCCAAGCTGAAATCAAAGCTTGAGAAGATCGGCGTGGAGTTCCGTCCCGGAGAGCCGCAGGGCGGCATCATCGGTGCTGCAGCGATGTTCGTGGCCTTCGCCAACGAATACGAGATCGATGCAGCCTGCCTCATGGGAGAGACCTCCGGTTTCCTTGTAGACCACAAGAGCGCCAAGTGTGTCGTGGACGTGCTCTGCAAGTTCCTGGGGGTCGAGGTGGACACCAGCGAGATGCAGGAGAACATCGAGCAGATCGATCAGATCAACGATGAGGTCCAGGCGATGTCCGATACGAAACCCGAGGACCTGTCCTACTACCGCTGATACTGACCCAGAGCCGACTTTTCCGCTGGAAAGGCCTACCAATATTTTTTATAATGCTTACGCATCCAAGGTTTGTCCCCACTTAGCTCAGACTGGCTAGAGCGGCTGACTGTAGAGTGTTTTCGGTAAAACCGATACAGCCGCTGAAATCAGCAGGCCCCCTGTTCAAATCAGGGAGTGGGGACCATTACCTACTATTTTATATATAATGAATGAAAAATGTTCTTTTTTAGTCATCTTAATCATTTCTTTAACATACACCGAAAAACACAGTATTACAATACCGCAACAGCACCGTTCCCTACCCCCTGTTTCTGAATTAACTAATTAACTCGATACTGATTCACAAATATAGTCACGAACCTAACTTTTTAGAATCATGATTGATTAAAAAAAAACTGGCCTCTAAGTTGAAAAAGTGGTCTGTCCATTGAGAAAGTAACCACACAAACACAACGAACAGGCCAGTTCGTCCACTTACCTCAATCCTAATTAATTTACCGCTGGTCTGCGCGAAGCGTTTGTGTGGTC